>Ga0247779_1000391_pt1 | contig 29379 bp, 12 predicted proteins | sample UWRJL221509R5_FD_179925 | JGI IMG/M metagenome (GOLD analysis project Ga0247779, IMG submission 179925) | Plant litter microbial communities from Arlington Agricultural Research Station in Wisconsin, United States - UWRJ-L221-509R-5 | ecosystem: Environmental > Terrestrial > Plant litter >...
CGGCGCAGCCGCCGCCGGCGTATCCCGGCGACGACGACGAGGCAGCGAGCGCGCCGCGTGAAGACACTGTTTTTGGCAATCACAGGCGCGTCACTACTCTGGGGTTGCGGCCCAACCGAACCGGAAGTGCTCGGCCAGCAGGGCGAGGCGCTGTATTACGCCAAGCCCTCCGCTCCCGATGACGACGCGGTCGTGAAGCTCCGTGCACTCAAGAACGACGGCGACACGCTGTGGTGCACGGCGACGTTGATCGCGCCGAACCTGGTGCTCACGGCCATGCATTGCGTGGCGATGGTCACGGACAGCGCCAATTGCATGACCGATGGCGAGCTCGCTCCGGGCAGCAGCGACGGTGTCTTCGGCGAGCCGTTCCTGCCGTCGAACATCACCATTCACGTCGGCGCGGGTGCCGAGGAGCCGGTAGCCGCAATCGGCCAGAAGATCTTCACCACGGGTGCACGCACCGTCTGTAAAGACGACATGGCGGTGGTGGCGCTCGATCGTGAGCTCACGAACGTGCCCGTGGCGGCGCTGCGGCTCGGCGTGGGCAATCAGCGCGGTGAAGCGATCCGGATCGTCGGATTCGGCAGGACCGAAGACGGCAGCACGGGCGCGCGCAAGGTTCGTGACGACTTGAAGGTGCAGCTGCTCGGAAAAAGCGCCTACGTCGACTCGAACGATCCGATCCCTCCCGATACGTTCGCGACGATCGGAGTTTCGGTGTGCAACGGTGACAGTGGCGGCCCGGTCTTCACGACCAAGAATGCCGTGACCGGCGTCGTGTCGCACGGTGCGAGTTGCGCATCGACGACCGCACGGCGCATCTTCACCCAGGTCGCGTCGTACGAAGACGTGCTGTTGAAGCCCGCCTTCAGAGCCGCCGGTTACGAGCCAATCCGGGAAGCGGGCGAGGCCAGCGGTGCGGGCGGACAGAGCGGCGAAGATACCGAAGTCGGTGAGGCGGGTGCCGAGGCAGGCGGTGTAGCCAACGGCGCGGCCGGCCAGAGCGCGACTGACGGCCCAAAGCTCTCTCCCGAGCCGCCAGAAAAAGGCGGCTGCGTCTGCAGCTCGACTGCCAGTAGCCAGCGCGGCTTGCCGAGCGCGCCCGGCATCGCTGCCATCGGGCTCGGCGCGCTGCTGGTACTGCGTCGTCGCTCGAAAGCCGACTCGCGCTGATGGCTTCGGCCCGGAGCGCGCCCGCAAGCGCCGAGCTTCGACGGCTCAGCGCTGGCTGAGCAAGAACAACGAGCACAGCGCGACGGCGACCGCGGTCAGCGCCACCCACCAAAGAACGGTGTTCGTTCGCGCGCCTGCCAGGCTCGAGGACGCTTCGCTGGTCGCGAGTGGCGCTTGCGCGCCGCGGTCGGCATCGCCGAGCAGCGTGGGGTCGTCCTCCCCAGGGCGTGGGGTCGGGGTAGGGGTGGGCGCCGACAGCTTGTCTTTGTTGAAGCGTGCCAGTGCCGCGGGTTGGATCACGATACCGCTGGTGGCAGTCGGGGTCGCAGTCTTGTCGGCAGAGGTGATGAAACGATTGGTCAGCGCCTCCGGAATGGCGCGGCTCACGTTCGTCAGCGCGTCGATCATTTTGCGCCGATCGTCGCTGATGCGTTCGCGCACCAGGCGGGCAACGTCACCGTGCTGCGTCGGGCGTGGCCGAGTGAGCAGCCACTGCTCGAGCTCGAAGCGCATTTCTTCGGCGGTTTGGTAGCGCAATTCGCGATCGCTCGCCAACGCGCGCATCACGATCCGCTCCAGCTCTTCCGGATAGGCGGCGTCGATCTCGCGCGGCTTCTTGTACAGGCCGCGTACGATCTTGCCGAGCGCTTCACCACCGCTGCCGAATGGACGACGGCCGAGCGTGCACACGTACAGCACACAACCCATGGCATACACGTCGACCCGGCGGTCGATGCCGTGCCCCAGGACTTGCTCCGGTGGAATGTAGGCTAACTTGCCTTTGATTTCGCCGGTGCGGGTACGCGCGTGCAGCTGATTTTTAGCCTTGGCGATGCCGAAGTCGCTGACCTTGACGTGGCCATTCACGGACACCAGGATGTTCGGCGGCGAGACGTCACGGTGCACGATGCCGAGGTTGTTGCCATCGGTGCCGTTGGCCTCGTGCGCGGCGTGTAAGCCGGCGCAAGCTTCCGAGCAAATGCGCACCGCGACCTCGAGCGGCAAGGCGCTCAGCGCGTTGCCGCGCATCAAGCCACTCAGTGTGTCGCCTGCCACCCACTCCATCACCATGAACAGCAGGTTCTCGTCGCGACCGAGCTCGTAGGTCTCACAGATGTTCGGATGGCGAATCGACGACGCTACGACGGCCTCGTCGATGAACATGCGGGCATACTCCGCTTCGATCGCAAACTCTGGTCTGACCAGCTTGAGCGCGACCGCGCGCGAGATGCCGGAGCCTTCGGGCTTGGCCGCCCAGACTTCGGCCATACCGCCCGCTGCGATTGGAAACAGCAATCGATAGCGGCCAATCAACTGCCCCGCCTGAACGCGTGCGGACTCCTCCCCGCTAGCCACATCCCCGGCGCTCGTGGGAGTCGGCGCATTGACTGCGTGCTCAGTTCTGACGCCCCGGCGGTCCATATAAACAGCTACGTTAACCGCATCTCCATCCGTCCGCCACGGATTCCTTCACGGGGCGAATGTAGGTCCGGTGGTTTACGGGCTCAGGGCGCCGCGAATGGATTGTCGGGATCGAGAACTCTGGGGCGCTTCGTGACGACCTTCGGCAGCTCGCCGGGGCCAGGAGGCGGTGCGACGCTGTGGGTGCTGGCTTCCGGGCTCGTCTTCGGTTTCACGCTCGGTGGACGCGCGCCGGGCGCGAGCATCGAAAGCGTGACGAGCACTTCTTTGCTGCTGTCCAGGCGCAGCTCCTCGACTCGATCGGCGAAGCCATGTGCGGACGCTCGCACGAGGTGCGTGTTCGAGTCGGGAGCGACGGTCATTTGATACGGGTTTGGTAGCGCGGGACCGTCGTCGAGATACAGCACCGCTCGCGGCGGGCTCGCGCGCAACATTACAGTAACGGACGTGATGGGCGCAGCAGTTGCCGTGGCGGCGACTGGCGGCAGCTCTGGCTGCGCGCTTGGCTTCGCTGGTGCGCTGGCAATGGGTACGGCTGCACCGCCATGCCCGCCGCCCAGCGAAAGCGAGCCGACCAGCAGCAGAGCCGCGCTGGCCGCGGCTGCCGCCCACCAAATGCGCCTGGACTTGCGAGCCCCTTCGCCGGAGGTGGTCGCGCTCGAGCCGCCCAGCGTTTGCTCCACGGGGGGCTGTGCTGGGGGCGGCGCGTCCAGTTCATTTTCCGCCGCAGCGATGCGCTGCGCGCGCTCGGCGATCGACGGACCCAGGCATTCGTTGACGACCAGCGCGATGTCGCGCTCGGTGATCAGGCGCCCTTGGCTCGCAATCCAAAGCGAGAGCGCGCTGCCGAGCTCTTCGGCGCTTTGATAACGCGTCGTGGGGTCGCGCTCCAAGGCTTTGCGGACGATGTCTTCCAAGTCCGTCGGGTAGCCAGGCAAGCGCGCGCTGGGCAATACCAACGGTTGCTCGAGCAATTGATAAAGCGTGGCTACCGCGTCGTCGCCGTGAAAGGGACGCTCGCCGACGGTCGCTTCGTACAGCACGCAACCGAGCGCGAAGACGTCTGCTCGTCGGTCCACGTCCCGTTGCGTGACTTGCTCCGGAGCCATGTACGAGAGCTTGCCTTTGATTTCCCCCGTGGCCGTCGGCGCGTGCAACCTGCCGCGCGCCTTGGCCACGCCGAAGTCGGTGAGCTGCACGTGTCCACTGGCAGAAATCAGGATGTTTTGCGGCGAGACGTCACGATGAACTACGCCCAGGAGCGCGCCGTGCTCGTCGCACAAGTCGTGAGCTACCTGTAGCGCATCGCACAACTGCGCGGTGATGCTCACCGCAAGGATCGGCTCGAGACGATGCCCGGCGCACGCATCGAGCAGCTCGTACAGCGAGCCGCCGTCGGAGAAGTCCATCACCAGGTAGGGGATGGCGAGCTTCTCGTCGATTTCGAAGGCGTGAATGGTGCAGACGCCTCGGTGTTGCACCTGTGCCGCGAGCCGCGCCTCGTCGAGCAGCACGTTCCAATACTCGCCGGCCGCTTTCTCGTTACCGAGCGTGGTCTTGAGCGCGAATAGGCGCCCGGTGTTTTCTTCGCGCGCCACCCATACGCGTCCCATGCCTCCCGATCCGATCGGGACGAGCAGCTGGAATCTTCCCAGCTTGTTGCCGGGTTTCAACGAAAGGTCTGGCACTCTGAACTCTAGCGGCTGAGTATACCTGAAGGTTATCGCGGACTCTCGCCATCTTCCGCGGCCTTGCCAACAAAGGCAGTGTAGAACGACTGGTCAACGTGTGTGAAGGTAGGCAATCGTGCGTGATTGCGCGTGCTTATCCTCGGCCCGCCTTCAGTTCCCCCACGCTCCCACGCAACTTTCATGGGCAGTGTGCCGTTTAACGCGCAGAAATGCAGCGCTCCGCTACGCTCGTCGATTAGGCTTAGAGAAGCGCATGAACGACGCGAGTTTCACTCACCGACCCGGCCCGTCGCCCCACGAAGGCGCCCTCGAGGCGCTCGTTTACGTGCGTCAGACCTGCACCATTCATCCCTTGCCCGAGCACGGGATATTGCGCCTGGGGCGTGGCACCGACAACGACATTCGCATCGACGATCAATCGGTTTCTCGATACCACCTGCTGATCCACGTCGGGCAGAGCATCGAGGTCGAGGACTTGGGCAGCGCCAACGGCACGCTTTTGTTCCGCGTCGACCCGGAAGATACGCTGGAGGCGCCGACGCGGCGCAACGAGGCGGAGGCGCGCCTGCGCGGTGGCGAGCGGCGCTTGCTCGAGCCCGGCGATTTCGTGCGCGCTGGCTCGGCGCTGATCATGGTGCAGGCGCGTCATCCGTCGAGCGCACGCAATGCGCGCGGGCTCTCGACGGCGCCTCCCGGTGAGGGGCCGGCGGTGCTGCTCGATCCCGAGATGAAGCGGGCCTACGAAATCGCGCTGCGTGCAGCGCAAAGCGGCATCTCCGTGCTGATCACCGGCGAGACCGGCGCCGGCAAGGAAGTGTTCGCCGAAACCATCCACCAACGTTCCGCCCGTCGTGGGCGCCCGTTCTTGCGCTTGAATTGCGCGGCTCTGTCCGAGTCCTTGCTCGAGTCGCAACTGTTCGGGCACGAGCGTGGAGCCTTCACGGGCGCCAACCAGACCAAGCCTGGCCTGCTCGAGTCGACCGACCAAGGCACGGTTTTCTTGGACGAGATCGGTGAAATGCCGTTGTCGATTCAAGCCAAGCTGCTGCGCGTGCTCGAAGAGCGCTCGGTCTTGCGCGTGGGCGCGACCAAGCCTCGCCCGATCGACGTGCGCTTCGTTTGGGCCACCAATCGCGATCTGCGGCTCGAGGTTCAGGCCGGGCGTTTTCGCAACGATCTGTACTATCGCATCGCCGGGGTCGAGTTCAGCATTCCCCCGCTTCGCCGTCGTCCGCTCGAGATCGAGCCCCTGGCACGCCTGTTCTTGTATCGCTTCTGCGACCGCTCCGGTCTGCCCATGCCCGAGCTCACCGAAGGCGCGCTACGAGCGCTGCAAGCTTACTCCTGGCCGGGCAACGTGCGCGAGCTCAAGAACATCATGGAGCGCGCGCCGTTCCTGTGTGAAAACGGCGTGATCACCGCCGCGCAAATCCCGCAGCAACCGCTCAACGACGTGGAGATGGACGAGTTTCCGCCGGAGGACCAAGACCGCACGCAGGTCTTCGCGCCGCCGCGCTTGCCCCGCTTCGACGACGACCGCCCGCTGGCAGACCCTCCAGCCAGCGCTCCGCGCAGCCAGCCGAGCTTGCCCGCGATCGACTCGGAAGAAGAACGTCAGCGCGTGCTGCGCGCGCTCGAGCAGTGCGGCGGAAATCAAACGCGCGCGGCCAAGGTGCTCGGCGTCTCGCGCCGGACTTTGATCAATCGCGTCGAGCGCCTGAACTTGCCGCGGCCGAAGAAGACCTGACCGGCTACCGGTTAGTAGCCTCCGGGCGTCGCCCAAAAGGGTGACTTCGCGTTGCTCACTCAGCGGTTGAGGCCGAGCCGAGCGCGCGCGTCGGCGTACTGTTCGCCGACGCAGAACGTCGCCAGATCGCGCGCTTCCGGATTGCGCACGATCCATTTCACCCGCTCGGGGCCTTCCTTGGGGGGCCCACCGGGCTGGCCCACCGCGAAGGACACGCCGCGCAACGAGGCCACGAGCGAACCGGCCGAGAGCAGCGCCGTGCGATTGCCCCACTGATGCAGCGCGGTACCCAAGAGGCTGGCGCGGTTGCCGATGGCACCGATCACTTCCAATGCCAGCACCGGCACGTCATCGTCGAGCTTGGCCGGCAATGCGCTTTGGATACGTCGTTGTGCTTCAGCGAGCTTTTTGGGCTCCACGCCTTGCGGGATCCAATTCGGCGCGAAAATGCTGAGGTAGGCCGCGAGCACGGGCCAGAGATCGATGGGCGCCGTGCGCGACAACGCGGCCGCCTTGCCTTGCAGGATCTTGAGGCAACGGATCATCAAGAAGTAACGGGCGGCGTCGTCCTCGCTGTCCAGTAAGGCCTGTCCGAACACCAGTTGCGGGCTGCCCGAGCTCACGGGAATACACACGGCGCCGAGCGTGGGCGAGCTGAATACCTCGAGGCCGCGCAGGCCGAACGAGGTCGCGACCTGCTGGACGTAGCTGGTAAAGGCCGCCGAGCTGACCGGCAGGGGCTGCGCGCGCAGCGTGCGAAGGTCGAGCGCATAGGCCGCGTCCAGGACCTCACCGCTCTTCTGCAAGAGCGCGCGCAGGGGCGGACTCACGAGCTCCGGCGCCAGTAGCTCATCGAGCCGCGGATCGCCGGCGATAGGGCCTGCGGCTGGCACCGGCACTTCTTCGCCGTGCAGCGCGGCCAACGTGGCACGCGCCACGAGCGCCGAATCACCGGCGGATTTGAGCTCGGCGACGGTGGCCAGGACGTCGAAGAAACCTGGCTCGAAGCGACCCGTGGCGAGCGCGCGTCGTGCGTCGGTTGCCGCACGGTCGAGCAGTACCTGCATGGCGCGCGTCTCGCCGTGCCGTTGTTGGAGCTCCGCTACCGCGCGCAGCACGACGCTGTCGTGCGGCCACTCCTTGCGTGCCTTGTCGAGGGTGGCTTCGGCGCGTTTGCGATCAGCGCCGATTTGTTCTTCGACCAGAGCCAGCGCAAGTGTGCGCTCGCGTTTCTCGTCGGCTGTTTTGGCGCGCGTGAGCAGCTCCGACTGCAGTGAGAGCGCGGTCGCTTTATCCCCCAGTCGGCCGTAGACTTGGACCAGACGCGCGACCGTCTCTGGATCATCGGGATCGCGTTTGAGCACCTCCTTGTAGGCCAGCTCGGCGCGCTCTGGGTTGGGCAAGGTCGTGTCGTACAGCTCGCCCAGGCGACGGTAGATTTGAGCCTGGCGTGGCAGCTCGCTGGTGTGCCGGGCCAGCCGAATCAGTGCTTGCTCGCCCGAGGTCCAATCGCCCTCGCTCAAGCACAGCTCGGCGAAGGCCTCGAGCGCCTCGGCGTGATCGGGATTGGCGTCGAGGGCGGCGGCCAGGGCCGCCTTGGCCGCCTCTTTCTCGCCGACTTCGGCCAGCGCACGGCCGCGGGTGACCTCGATTGCAATGCGCTCCTCGGGATCGGTCGTGCGCTGCAACCGACGCTCGAGCAGCTGGGCCAGCGATTGTCGCTCGTTGCCGGCGATGTACAGCGATTGCAGGCGCACCACTGCGTCCTCGTGGCCGATGTCCAGCGCTACGGCTCGCTCCAGCGCGGCACGACCGCGCTCGGCGTTTCCGGCTTTGTCCAACCAAAGCACCGCGGCCTGATGCCACGCGCTCACCTGATGCGCTTCGACGTGGCTGGCCTTGGCCATGGTCTCCTGAGCTTCCGCCGCGGCAGCGTGCTCGCCCAGGTGCTCGAGTACTTCCGACAGCGTGGTCAGCGCGAGCAGGTGATCCGGGATCTGCTCGAGCGACGCCGTGAGTAGGCGCCGGGTGTCGAGCGGGCGGTCCAGGCGAGCGGCGGCCTCGGCTGCGCGCAGCGCCAGCGTGGCCTTGTCGAGCGGGCGCTCAGCCAGCGAAAACAGCCGCTCATCGACGCTCAGGGCAAGCTCGTTGTCTTCCGCAGCGCGCGCCTGCGCGCTCAACGTGCGCAGGGCCCAAAGCTCGCTCGGTGCCCGCGACACGGCGAGCTCCGCCATTTCGCGCGCGTCGCTCCAGGCGCCGCGCAATACGCGCACGCGAGCCGCGAGCCGCGCGTGAGCGTTGGATTCCTGGCTGTCCAGGGCGCGCGCCAGGCTGGAGGCGATGGGCTCCAAATCTTCCAGCCGATCCCCGCTGATGTAAGCGTGCTCCAAACGCTGCAGGGCGGGTAGGTACTCGGGCGATTGCTCGAGGATCGCCGATTGCCACAAGAGCACGCTCGAGGCATCGCCTCGCGTCCGGTCGAGCTGGCTCAGTTGCTCGTACAACTGTCGTTGTTCTCGGGCGTCGCTCGTGGCGCGGGCGCGCGCCAAGAGCGCCTCCGAAATGCGGGCGGCGGCTGGTCCCGACGCTGCGTAGCGCTCGGCGGCCAAGCGCCACAGCTCGCTACCCTCGCTTTCGACAGCCAAGAAAGCGTCGCGCGCGGCGCCTTCGAGATCGCCCGCGCGTCCGCGTTCCAGCGCGGCCTCGGCCAGCAAACGGCCACGGCTTCGGCCCTCGCTGCTCGCGGCCAGCGCTTCGCGCCAGGCGGCGCGTTCTTGCTCGTCTCCCGGCACCATGCGCTCGGTCAGCTCACGCAGCGCCAGATCGGTCGGGCGGGCGCGCAATGCTTCCTCGAGCAGTTGCTCGGCGAGCGGCAGATCGCTGTCGGCCACCAGCAGCGCTTCTCTCACCAAATCCAACGCGCGTTCGATCGGGTCGTCAGCGGCTTCGCGCCTGGCGCGCAGCGCGCTCAATAGCAGCGGGCCGTCGCCGACGCGGCGCGCGCTGATCTCCGCCAAGCGGTGAGTGAGCGGGATTTCGGGGGCGGCGACCTTCGCGCGTTCGAGCAGCGCCTGATAGCGTGAGGCGTCTTCGTCGCCTTGGCGCAGCGCTGCTTCGAGCAGCGCAAGCGCGGCGCGCGGCGACGGGCCGAGCTGATCGGCGAGCCCGACCAAAAGCTCGCTGGCCTGCGCCGGCTCGGCGTTGCTGAGTGCGCGTAGCGCGGCTTCATTGCTCCCGTCGAGCGCAAGCGCGCGCCGGTACATCACGGTCGCCGAGCTGCGCTCGCCGGCCAATTCGTGTACGAAGGCCGCAGCCATGCGCTGGTCGCGCTCCGCTTGCGTGTCGTCCGCTGCGTGTGGCCACTCTCCGAGCGCGCTTGCGACCGCCGCTTTGTCACCTGCGACTTTGGCGAACTCCAGCGCGAGTAGGCGCGAAAGCGGGCTCATCGCGTGCGTGCTCTCGAAGGCATCCGCGTGGGCGCGCAGGTACGAAAGGCCCGTCGCATCGCTCGGCGGTGTGCCCAGGGTTTGACCCAAGCGTTGCTCGGCGCGCAGCGCTTCGCTGCCGGTGCGTACGTCGAGCGTCGAGCTGGCATTGGGATTGGCAGCCACGAAGGCCGCCGCCAAGGGCCGCAGCTCCGGATCGTGCGCGACCTCGCGCACGCTGGCCTCGAGCATGGTCGGCGCGAGCCCGTTCAGGGCCGCGAGCGCCACGCGATCCGGTGCGCCGAAGGTTTCTGCGCCTTGCACGCCCAGCACGGCTTGCTGCACGCCTTCGCTGTCGCCGTGCTCCAAGGAACGGGTGACCAACGTGCGCCGCGCGAGCCGGCTGCCGCGCTGCGCCGAAAGCTCGCGCAAGCCCAGGATGGCGCGCCCGCGCGTTTTCGGATCGGCTCCGAGCAGGCTGGCCGAGAGCCAAGCCGAGGCTTGCCCGAGGCCGTCGACCTGGGCCAAACGCTCCAGCGCATCCGCAGCCTTCTCGCGCTCGCCTGCGGACAGCGCGCGGCGTGCCTCGTCGAACGCGCTGCGCGGGCCGCTAGGCGCCTTTTCTGCGCCCGCGGGCGCAGGCGCGCCGCGCAGGCGCAGCAGGTCGTCACTGGCGCGCGATAGCTCGCTCAGTGCTTCGGATTCGGGCCAGCGGACGCGCGCGGGCGCGTTGCTCTTGCCCAGCAGCTCGGAAAGCTTGGCGATGTGAGCGCGCGGATCGTCTTGCTGGGCGCGCACCGCCAAATCGAGCTTCTTTTTCGCGGACGCGTCGTCGTGCAGGGCGAGGCGATGCACTTCGGCGCTCAGATAAGCGGCGTGCACGCGAGCGTCGACGGTGGCAGCGGAGCGGATTTCCATCTCCAGCGCCGGGGCAACTGCCTTGTAGTCGCCTTCGGCCGCAGCCAGCGCACGCTGTTGGCGGGCGGCCATGGCCTGCGCGCGCGGGATTGCGCCGGCGGCCGTGGCCACCTCACGCGCGCGCGGCAGCTCGCCGACCAAGGCCCAGATCTCGCTGGCGACGATCAGGGTGCGCACTTTGGCGTGCGCGTCGCTCGTGGCACGTGCTTCGTTCTCGAGCCACTCGGCGCGCGTCACCCACGCTTCACGCTCGGCGCCCAAGTGATCCTGCGCGGGGCGTTCGTCGGGCCAGATCGAGGGCGTGAGCGACGCTGGCGCCGGGATCGAGCTCGGCTGAAAGCTCGGGCGAACGGACGTAAACGGCGGCTCGCTCGGCGGCTGGAGGTCGTCTACGTCGCTGAGCGGGCGAAGCTCGCTTGCGTCACTGAGCTTCACTTCCTCGAGCTGGTCGATGGCGTCGGCGCTGAGCGGCAGTGGCGATTCGGCGAATAGATCGAAATCCGCATCGCGGTCCACGCTCGAAGGTAAATTCTGTGGGCCGGGGATCGTGGGCATGGCGGCCGGCGAGGCCGGCTGCGGCGCCGATACCGTGGGCATACTGTTCTGGTCTTCGAGCTGGTGCAGCGTCGGCATGCTGCTGCGCGGGTCGGCCCGCACCGGCTCCGGCTCCAAAAACGGATCGGCCAGCATCTCCAGCTCGGACGATTCGAGCTCCAGAGCGTCCTGCTGCGTGAAGACTCGAGTGCGCTCCTCTTCTTCGACCGGGGCAGCCCGCAGCGGCAAGAGCTCGCTTTGAGACTGACGTACGCTGGGCGCGGTTGGCGGAGCTTTGGGACTGGTTGCTGGTAGGTAAGGCTGACGCGCTGGCAGGCCCGCAGGATTGACGGCAGGCGGCTTGGCCGTCGTCTCCAGCGCGGGGCGCGGCAGGGCAATAGCGGGCAAGCGCGAGCCCGGCCGGGGCACGGCGGACATGACGGGCACGCGGGGGGCTGGCGGGACATCGGGCAACCGCGGAATGGCAAGCTCCGGTGGCGGACCGGTCTCGGGCTCGGCCGGACCGGCAGGCATGCTCGACAGCAGCTCGTCGATATCGGAGCCCGCAATATCCTCGAGCCCGCTCGTGCCGTCGTCTTCTTCCCGGGCAAGCTTCGCGAATAGATCCTCCGTGCGGCCGACGACCGTCACGTCGTCCTCCGAGAACTCCCGGCGCGGAGGCTGCTGCAGCAGGCCTGGGCTCGCCGCCGGTGCTGGCGCTGGCGCGGGCGCGGGCACCGGGAGCTCCTCGAACAAGAGTGAGTCCAGGAGCGCGTCCGATTCCTCGTCGCTACTCGCGCTGCGCGGTTGCTTCGGTTCGTTCGGGCCGCTCATTTTACGCCCATCCCGAGTTTTTCCCTGAGCTCGAGATAGCCCGGCGAGAGGACGAAGGAAAGCAAACGCTTCGCCCGCGCCGCCGCTTCGTCGGAAAGGCCCAGCGCGCCGCGCTCGCGTCCGCCCGCAGCCAAAACCCAAGAGACATCACCGGCCGCAATCGTCGCCATCCGATCGAGACTCGACACAGCAGCCCGCGCCCACGCGATCGGGTCTTGCTCCGAGCGCTCGATGGCGCGCGCCAGGTCGGGCAGGACCTTTTTCACGCGCCGCGGCGCCTTGGCGAGCGAGCGTTGAAACTCCGGCAACATGGCGTACGCCGGTGCCGGCAAGTTGACCTCGCCCACGCGACAAGCCGCCACCACCAAAGCGCCGATCTCGGCCGACTCGCGGTGCCTGAGCACGGTCGTGCCGCGCCGCAGCGCGAACAACTCACGCGCCACCGCTTGTCGGTGGCGTGGCGAGAGCGGCGCGGTCACGCCCGAGCCGAGCACGATGGCCGGCAGCTCGGAAGCGATCGCGACCACCAGGTCGGCGTCGCGCCCGCCCACGTACAGCTCGAATTCCCCGACGCCCAGCGCGCCCGCCCAGGCGGCGATTTCGTTGCGCACCGGCAGGCCGAGCCGCGCATCGACGCGCTCCTTCTTGGTCACGCCGTAGGCGGCCAAGCTGGGCCCGAGCTCTTCGCAAATCGTGGTTGCCAGCACCTGCATCAGCTCCGCAATCGGGCCCTTGTCTTCGGGATCAGCGAGATTGGGCAGCGCGCTGTCGTCGATGGCGATGTGCGGCACGTTGGCCACACGCTGATCGATGCGCGCGAGCTCTTGTTCGACAGCCTCCGAGGTCACGCCCAGCGCGACCAACGCGCCCAGCGCGGCCTGACGCAAGGGCGCTTTGCCCAAGTAGGCGGCAATGCGCGCGGCACGCTCGACCCGCGCGGTGTCGAGCGGCGCCCGCGCCAGCACCTCGGTCAAGCGCGTTAGCCCGCGCTCGAGCAGCGGGATCGAGGCTTGCCGCGAAAAGGCGTCGCCCAGCACGAGATCGAGCGCTTCGCCGTCGTCCGGCTGCTCGCGCAACAGCTGCACCGTGGCGTACTCGGCGCCCTTCGTGTCGTTCAGTCGATCGCGATGGATGACCATCGCCAGACGCGCAGCCTCTGCGCGGCCCGCGGAGCTGTCCCGCTCGGTCATCAATAGCTCGAGCGCTTCGGTGGCCTGATCCCAGGCCTCGGCACGAGCGGCTGCGCGTGCCAAGCGCTCGCGCACGAGCAGGTTGCCGAGGCCCGCGCTGTGCAGGTTGGCGAGGACGTCGAGGGCGGCATACGCATCGTCGAGCTTATTTTCGTACAAATCGACCGCAGCGATGCCGCTCATCAAGCGTTGTTGCGCGGGCGCTTCGTCGAGCGCCCCTAGCCGAGCCAGGTTTTCCGCGGCCTCCGCGAAGCGGCCGAGCGTGATGTACACCTCGCCCGAAAGCGCCAGGGCGCCCACGTGCTCGGGCTCGAGCAAGCGCACGTTCTCGAGCGCGCTGAGCGCGCCCTCGCGATCTCCCGCTGCGCGCAGGACGCGCGCTCGCTCCCAGAACAGCTTGGCGATCTCTTCCGGATCCTCCGCCACTTCCAGACGCCGGGCGACCAGCTCCAGCAAGCGTGGACCGTCTTTGCGTTCGCGCACCAAGCGAAACAAGCGATCGAAGGCACTGAAACGCTGCACGTCGCGCTCGACGGCGCGCGACAGTGCGAATTCGCCTCGCGTAGCGTCCTTGAATTCGTCGAGCAAGATGCCCGCGGCATTCTCCCAGAACTCGCTGCCCTCGCTCGGGTTGCTCACCGCATCGCCCAACGCGGCGCAGGCTTCGGCCAGCAGGGCGCGGTCGCCCACGGCCTCGGCCGCAGTGCGCAAACCCTCCCAGCCGAGCAGCTCGTCGGGGTGTGCCTCGACCACTTTTTGGAATGACTCGAGCGCCCCGGCCGCGTCGCCATAAGCGAGTTGATTGTAGCCAGCCATGGCCGTCACCACGCCCGAGCTTTCTTCTCCCAAGCTCGGCCCCGCCTCGAGCAGCGCTTGCGCGCGCCGCCGCGGATCCGAGCCCGGCACGGCCAGCTCCAGATTGGCGAGCTTGGCGGCGGGTTGATCGGAGGTCACGGGTTTCGGCAGCTCTTGCCCGGAGAGCTGCGCGACCAACGCGGCCGAGGCCGAAAGTGTGGCGCCGAGCGACACCGGCAAGCGCTGTGCGAGTGCCAAGCGCGCTTCGATTTCGCCCTCCACGTCGCCGCTGTGGGTCGCGGCAGCGAGCCATTCCAGTGCCGGAGCCAGACTCGGGTCCGAAAGAGCCCAACTGCGTGCGGCGTCCGTGAGCATCGTGTCTGCGCCATTCGGCGAGCGCGCGAGCTCGATGCTGTAGGCCGCGGCGCGCGCGAGCGCGGCACTGCCCGGGTATTCGGCGAGTTGCTCGAGCGCATCCTTGCGCGCGCCTTCTTGGCTGCCATTCGGACTCCACAGCGCGCGCGCCAGCAACGCGGCGCCGTGCAGCTCGCTGCCGGAAAACGCGACCGCGCTAGCGAGCGCGTCGCGCGCAGCCTCGGCGTCGCCGCCGCGGCCGGCTTCGAGCGCGAATCGATCCAGCGCTGCCAGGTCGGGCGCCGACTCCGCCGTCGCTTCCAGAGCCCGGCGTCGCGCCGGGAGATCGTTGGCTTCCGCGGCCGCCAGCGCCCAGCCGAGTAGGGCGCCGCCCGCGCGCGTGTAGCTACTCACGGCGGCGAACCGCTCGATCGCGGCTTTGCGCTCACCGGCCTGCCAAAGCAACATGCCCGCCTCCAGATCGAAGGCCGCAGCCAGCTCGGGATCGTGCTGCGCGCTGGCGCTTGCCATGAGCGCCTTGGCCGCGCCGAGCTTTTCCCCGTTGGCGGTCTCGAGCGCGCTGAATGCGCGTGCCACGACCGGGTCCTGAGGCTCGGAAGCATGCAGGCTTCCGAGCTCCTGTCGCGCGCCCTGCTGATCACCGCTCGTGATGGCGCGTAGTGCCAAAACCAGGCGCAACGCCCGTGCCGTGTCCGGGTCATGCTCCGCGTTGGCGAGCGCGGACAATGCGGCGCTGGTCGACTCACTCGCCGGGTTGGCCGTGTTGGCGCGTTCGGGCAACAGGTCGAGTGCGTAGGCGGTCAGCGCATTGCCGAGCCAGGCGCCCTCGGGAGCCGCGGCCAGACCGGCCAAGGCTTGGGCGCTGCCGGTGCGTTCGCCGCGCAATGCTCGCGCTCGAGCGAGCTCGAACCACAAGCCGGCGTGCTCGCTTTCATGCGCGCCCTGAGCGATCAGGCGGCGCGTCGCTTCTTCGTACCAGGTGCCGTCTTCGGCGAGCGCAGCCAGCAGCCGTGCTAGGCGCGCGACGACTGCGGGCGCCGCGCCGTACATGCCGGCCTGCGACAACGCGGCGCGCGCGCCTTGCGTGTCCCGACATTGTCTGGCCCAGACGTCCGCGCTCAGCAAAAAGAAGCGCGCCTTGGCGGCGTCACTCGACAAGTGCTCGGCAGCCGCTTCCAAGGCCGAAGCGAAGGTCTGCGGATCTTCGCCCATGCCCAGCAAATCCAGCTGCAATGCACGAGCGGCGATGCTGGCAGGATCTTGCTCGAGCGCTTGGCTGACGGAGGCCAGGGCACCCGCGCCATCGCCTTCGCCCGCGCGCGCTTCGGCCACGCGCAGCCACAGGGATGCCGCGTGGGCGCCCTTGGCTCCGCGCTCGATCTCGACGCGAGCGAGCTCGGCAGCGCTCGCTGTGTCGCCGAGCGCGTCGGCCAGATGAAAGCGTGCGCGGAGCAGCAGCGCATCGCCCGGAGCGGAAGCCAGCGCGCGTTCCACGAATTCGACCGCCTTGGCGGTGATGCCGCTTTCGCGGGCGAGCTCCGCGGCACACAGCCAGGCATCGGCGGCAGCTGCTCCACTGCGCAGCTGCGTCGGAACGCCGAAGCGCTCAGCGTGCGCTGGGTCGTGCACAGCGCGTTCGACCGCCTCGGCCACACGCACTTGGGCGCGCACGCCGAGCGCATGCTCGGCGCTCTTTTGCGCCAGCCCCACGAGGGTGGTCAGGCCCTCGAAGCTGGCCGGGCTGTCGAGCGCGATCGCCTGCTCCAACGCTTGCTCCGCGGCCTCGTGCGCGCCCGCCGCGGCTCGCTGCTCGGCGAGCGACAACAGCAGCAGCGCCTTCCAGTGTGGGTTGTCGGTGAGTGACGTCCGCGCCAACAGCGCGCGCTCGCGCAGCTCGGAATCGCCGAGCTTTGCGGCGACTTGCTCCAGGGCCAACCACAGGCTCGCATCGCGCGGCGCGTCATCGGTGGCCTGCTCCAGGAGCGCGCGTGCGCCCGCGGCGTCGTGCTCGTGGTCGAGCAAGTAAAAGGCATGGTCGAGTAAGGCGCGCGCCCGCTCTTCGGGCCGATCGGCGACATTGACCAAGCGCTCCAAGAGCCGCCCGAGGTTCTTGTACGACTGCCGCCGCTCGATGATTGCGATCAGGCGTTCCAGCGGCTCGCGAAACTCGGCCTCGGCGTTCACGGCGCCGAGCTGATCGCGAACGCTCGCCGTTTCATCGCCGACGCGCTCTTCGAGTACGCCGATTTCATGCAACAAAATCGCGCGAGCTTTACCGTCGCTCGCGCCATCGTGCTCGGCTCGTAAGCGCGCGATCGCCGACGTTACGACCGTCAGGTCCTGCGCTGTCGACTGGACCTGGGAACTTGGCAACCGGCTAGTGCTCGACATGGAATCAGGCGAAATCGCCCTGACTTTAGAAGACCTACCCAAGGCTGCCTAGCTTGCATTTGGTCCGGCCCCCTGACCCGCGCCCGTTCGGCGGCGATCGGCCTGATCAATCATTCGCCATGGGCATTGGCGGGCCGCACTCGGGTGTGCCGTGGTGTGCGTGTACGTGCGCGCGAGACTGGTCAGTGCTCGTCGACTCAGTCGTTTCGGCGTACGATCCAGTAGCCACGCGGAGTATCGATCACCGTCGGATAAACGGTGCGCTTGTCCAGCGTGAACAGAACATATTCGATCGGCGGCTCGAGCACGCCGCGCGGGATCCGTCCGGCATCCGCCGTGGAGCCGCGATCGCCCTTGCCCACCGCAGCAGCAAAATCATGCTTCGCGAGCTCCAGGGTGGCCTCGGCTTTTTGCCGTGCGAGCTCCTTGGTTCGGGCGTCGCTGCCGGCAAACTGTGCGCCTTGGTAGGTGAACTGCACGACGCCGAAGCTGAGCTGCTGCGGAGCGGAATTGGGCAGGTCCGGTACCTTGCCACCGTCGGCGAAGGTCTCGAATCCCTCGGTGAACGGAACCGCGCCCGCATCGTCCGGCGTACCGGCGTCGACGCTCGCGCTCGCACTGGCGGCCGGTTTGGCCGAGGGTGCGGCGCTGGCCGTCGTCTTCGCCGTTGCCGGGTCGGGTTTCGGACTGTCGTGCGAAATCAAGATTACCCCGGTCAGGGCTGCCAAAAAGCCTAATCCCAAAAGAGCGGCGGTCGAGCGCTGCATGCTGAGCCGCGCCCTACCACGGATGCGCGCCTGCGGTGCAGAATCTGGAGCGGGCGTTGGGCCGGGACAACCGGCGCCTGTTGCTGCTAACACTCAACGACTGGGCGGGCGCCCGGGCTGCCGAGTTTTGGCGGGCTACCCCGGTGCTTGATGGCAGTGAGCTTTTCGTAACTTTCAGGCAACGCTGATAAGAGTTCACCGGTATGTTCAAAGTCGAGTGCCCGGGCTGCAAGGCCCCGTATCAAGTCGACGAGCGACGCATCCCTGGAAGCGGGCTGAAAATGCGCTGCCCGAAATGCGGCACGTCGTTCAAGGTCGATCCGCCCGCCGAAGGGCCCCGCACTGGACCCACGTCCGTGCTCGGCGGCGCACTCGGTTTGGGCTCGGATAGCGAATCGTTGCCGCCTCCCGCGTTGGCCGCGCCCGCCGCGCGTCCGCCGGTCGATCTGCGAGCCACGATGCTCGGTGTGGCACCGAGCGGCGCGTCCGCGCCTGCGCGTCCGCCTGTGCCCGTCAATCTCAAGGGCACGATGCTCGGTGTCGCGCCCGCCGCCGCCAGCACGGCAGCCAATGCTCCGCCGCGGCCTGCGCAAAATCCCAAAGGCGCGCTGCTTGGCGTAGCGCCCCTTGCACCCGCCGCGCCAGCGGTACCGGCCGAGCCCGCTGCCGCCGTACCAGGCAAGCCGCCACCGATGCCCCCGCGCCGTGGCGCAGAAGTGAAGCCTCCGGCTCCGCTCGATCCGGATGCTTTTTTCGACGATTCTGATTTGCCCGCGGCGCCCGCGCCCCGGCGCGCTGCGCCGCCGGCGCCGGCTGTACCGCCGGCGCGCGCCCCAGCCGTGAGCGACCTCGATCTCGATTTGCCGGTGCCGAGCGCGCCCGCGCCGCTCAGCCGCTCGTCGGCCGCGTCGTCGTTCGACGATTTGCCCGCGACCCCGGGGTCGTTCACGGATCTGCCTGCGACATCCCAGTCGTTCAGCGATCTGCCTTCGGCGCCGCTGCCCTTTACCGATCTACCCGCGACGCCTTCGGCCTTCGATGATTTGCCGCTTGCGGCTTCGCCGCCACCGGCGCGCCCCTCGGCACCGCGCTCGTTCGACCTGGATTTGGATCTGCCTGCCAGCGCTGCTGCGCCGAGAGCGCCAGCGGGGCGGGCCTCGTCGGCCGGGCTCGACTTCGACTTGCCGTCGGTCGGCACGCGGGGTGGGGCGGGCGTCGGTTTGCCGTCGCTCGGTGCGCGTTCAACGGGCCAGGTTGGCGAAGCTCCGGGTTTGCCTTCGGTCGCGCGACCCGCGGCTGCGCCCGCCGCGCCGTCGGTGCCACCGGGTGCCGGGGTCGTGGGTCTGCCCTCGGTGCCTGCCGGCTTGCCGGAAGTGAGTCGCGGGGCGGCCACGGGCCGTGCCCCGGTCGCTCTACCTTCACTCGGCGGGCACGGTCGGCCGTCGAGCAGCGGCTTCGAGTTGGACGACGGGCTGCCGCTCGTGGGCAGCAAGTTGCCCACGCTGAGCGGCGTGGGCTTACCCGAGCGCAGCCACGCCGGCTTGCCGTCACTCGGCGGGGGATTGCCGGTGTACCAAGCTTCGGGCCTGCCGACTCCGGCGAGCGGTTTGCCCATCGTGGGCGGTCCTGGCTTGCCACCGTCGTCGACGCCGCCCGGGTTCGATGCGCTCGATCTCGACATCGAGCGTGCCCCGAGCTTGCCTCCCGACTTCGGCTTGGATCCGGTGCAATCGCCGAACTTGCGCGCTTCGCACCCGGACTTCGGCGAGCTCGTGCTGCCTTTGGGCGGCGCGCCCAGCCTGCCGCCAGCAGCCATGGGTCAGGCCGCCGACGCAGAAGAAGCCGACATCTTCGGCGACGGCCAGGTCGCTCCGCGCGCGAAAGCACGCACTTTGCCGCGCACGCCGGCTTCTGCAGAAGCCATCGTGCGCCAATCGGGTGGAGGCACGGCCTACGGCGAGGTGAACCTCGGTGACGACGGCAGCGAAGCACCAGTGCCGCTCGAAGCAGGCCCGCCACTCAGCGCGCGCCGCGACGAAGACATGGAGTTTGGTGCGATCCCGCAAGAGGATCAGCCGCGCGCCGCGCCGGGCACCGTGGCACGGGCCCCGGGCGCGACGCCGGCGGTGCGGAGCACCCCGGAGACGCCCAAGCCCAAGCGCAAGCTCGATCTCCGGCTGTATGGGGGCCTGCTGGTGGTGTTCGTGGGCGGCGCGTCGCTTTCGCTGCTGCCCTCGGTCGGTCCGTTCGGCGCGTACTTGGTGATCGATCGCCTGAAGGCGGGCGAGTACGCGCAGCTGATCGACGGTGCGGTGAAGCAAGCGCAAAGCGCCATGGCCAAGGACACCTATCCCGAGGCAAAGGCTGCCATTTCAGCCGTCGAAGCGGCACGCGCATCGGCCAAACGCGTGCGCCCATTGCCGGCCTACGCCGCGTTCAGCGCGTTCGCGGCAGAGCTTCGCTTCGGCTCCGATCCGGCAATCCACGCGCGCGGCACGGTGTTGCTCGACGGGCTCGCCGAGCATCCCGATACCCCCTACGTGGCGCTCGCACGCTGTGCCCGCGCGGCGGCCGAGGGTCAGATCGCGCGCGCCAACCAGCTCTTCGACGGCTTGCCGAAGCCCGCCGCGGGCGATCCGGATCAAGCCTTTTTGCACGGAGAAATTGCGCTTCGCGCGGGCGATCCGAAGGCGGCGGCAAAAGCCTGGCAGCAGGCCGTGCGAGTGCAAAAGAGTCCGCGCAGCGCCTTCGGTTTGGCGCGCGCCAGCTTTGCCGCCGGCGACGCCAAGGCCGCCGCTGCCGCCGCGCGCGACGCGCTCGCGCAGAACCCGAACCACGTTGGCGCGCGCATCCTGCTGGCCCGCATCAGTAGCGCGTCACGGAGCGCCGAAGCGGAAGCGCTGGGCATGCTCGGTTCGATCGCCAAGAGCCCGAGCCTTGCCAGCCCCGACGAGCTCGTGAACGCACACACACTGCTTGGGGACATCCACCTCGCGCGCTCGCGCATGTCGCAGGCGGAGGCCGCCTATGGTGAAGCGCTCAAGATCAATCCCAAGGCTGCCCGCGCGTTGAATGGCCTCGGCGACGCGCTGTATCGCGCCGGGCGCTTCTCCGAAGCGCAAGCTCGCTTCGAAGCCAGCACCCAAGCCGACCCTGCCGATATTTCGGCCAAAATCGGCGTTGCCAAGTCCAAGCTTGCCCTGGAACGCGTCGATGACGCGAGCGCCAATCTGAAGAAGCTGCGCGAAACATACCCCGCGTCCGTGCAGGTTTCCTATTGGTATGGGCGGGCGCTGGAAGCTTCCGGAAACCGCGCCTTGGCCGAGTCGGTGTACCGCGGTGTGCTCAAGACGCCCAGCGCCGACCCGCAAACCGTGGACGTATATATCGCGCTCGCGTTGCTCCAGAGCCAACAGGGACGGAACGACGAAGCTCAGAAAACGCTCGCCGACGCGCGCGCCAAATTGCCGGACGCGCCCGGCATTCACAAGGCGCTCGGCGACGTCTTGCTCTCGCAGGGACGCTACCCGCAAGCGACCGCGGAATTTCGGCAAGCCCTCGCGCTGGACGCGGAAGATCTCGGAGCACGCTTTCGCTTGGGCGTCGCCTTGCGTCGCGATGGCAAGTTCGAGGAAGCCGGAAAAACGTTCGACCAGGTCGCGGAGGGTGACAAGGACTACCCTGGGCTAGCGCTCGAACGCGGACTTTTGTTCGAAGGCGCCGGTCGCACCGAGGACGCGCTGAAGGAGTACGAGGGCGCGCTGGCCAAGGCGCCCAAAGATCCCGATCTGATGCTGCGCGTCGGCTGCGGGAAGGTGTCCGCTGGGCGCGCCAAGCAAGCCGAGGAGCTGCTGCGCAAAGTGCTCTCCGACCGGCCGAATTCAGCCGAAACGAACCATTGCTTGGGTCGGGCACTGCTGCTCGAAGGCACGCGGCTAGCGGAAGCTTTGCGCTTACTCGAACGCGCAGTCGAGCTCGACGCCAATCGCGCGGAGTATCAGCTGTACGCGGGTTGGGCTGCCAACGAGGCGGGCAACGTGCCGAAAGCAGAGCGCGCACTGGCCGAGGCGCTGCGCCTCGATCAAGGCTTGGCCGACGCCTATTGGCAACGCGGCGTGCTACGCCAACGTCAGGGCGCGGCCCGCGACGCGATCGCCGATTTGACCCGCGCGCTCGAGCTGCGTCCCAGCCGTCACGAAGCGCACGCCTCGCTCGCCGACGCCTACTACGATCTGGGCAAAGAACCGCTGGCCTTGCGTGAATGGCTGCTGGCGATTCAGGCCCAGCCCGACAACGGGACTTGGCGCTTCCGTTACGGAAAGCTGCTCGCCGCCAACCACCAGACCGAAGCCTCGCGCGAGCAGCTCACCAAAGCGCTCGAGCTCACCGCCAACGAAGATCCGGCTCCGCGCTGGTCGTGGGAGGCGCACAATCTGCTGGCGCACGCCATCGGCCTCAAACCCGAAGCCGTCAAGCACTGGGAAGAGTTCCTCCGCCTTGGCCCGCGCGACTCACCGTACCGCGTCGAAGCCAAGGCCTCGCTCGAGAAGCTCGGCCATCCCTGGCGCGGCGACTGAGCCTCGCAAGGCGCTTGCCCCCGTAAACGTGCCCGTGCCCGCGCCCGTGCCTGAAAAATCGCCCCACGGCACCGTGCGACGCCCCGCACCTGTGCAAGCGGGACGCTGAGAGGCAACCCCCCAATCAAAAAGAGAGGGGGCGCTCGCGTGCCAGCAGCGCAGCTCGCGTGGGCGCTGTGTTCAGAGCGCTGTGAGGAGAGAGACGAGAGCGGGCACGGGCACGGGCACGGGCACGGGCACGGGGAGAGAGAGGGGAGACGCACAAAAGAGAAAAGGCCGTCCGGGTTTACACCCAGACGGCCCTGCCTCAGCGCTTCAGTGTGACTCTCAGCCCTTGGCGGCGGGGGCCGGCGCTGGGGGCGTCGGGCCGACCACGAACTGATACTCGAACGTAGCGTCGCCCGGGTTGGCGTCCGGCGGATCGAGCTTCAGCCCCTCGAGCGACTTCACCACGCATTGGGTGAGGACCTCGGGGGCCTGGGTCTTGGCTGCATCGGCCGAGACATTGCTCAGCGCGCCGGTCTCGGCTTCGACCGTGAACTTCACGGTCACGGTGCCAGCCAGGTCGGCTTTGCCTTTGAGCGCCTCGTCGTAGCAGGTCTTGATCTCCGCGCTCTTGGTGTCGAGCAGCGCCTGAGTGGCGTCGCGGTACTCGTTCGGGCTGCGCGCGTGAAAACCGCAGCCGGCGAGAACCAGCAACATGAACATACCGAAGGACTTCGTCATCAGGGTTTCTCCGAATCTAAAGGCTGGGGTTCTGGTTACTTGGCGGGCGCCTTGGGAGCGGCGGGCGCCTTGGGAGCGGGCGCCTTGACCGGAGCCGGAGCCGGAGCTGGAGCCGGCTTCGCCTGGGCTTTCTTTTCTTCCGCCTTCTTCTTGTCTGCTTCGGTGGGAACCGGGGGCTCCTCTTTCTTCACTTCCGCAGTCTTCTCTTCGAGGACCTTCTCTTTGCCGGTCGCGGGATCGATTTCGATCTTCTTCGAGGTCACGTCTTGTTCGACGATGTTGAACTCGACGCGGCGATTCTTCTCGCGGCCCTCTTCGGTCTCGTTGTCGGCGATCGGCTTGCTCGAGCCGTAGCCCTTGGCGGTCAGCCGCTCTTTCTCGATGCCGTGGTCGACCAGGTACTTCATGACGGCCTTGGCGCGCGCGTCAGACAGCTTGAGGTTCAGGTTCTTGTCGCCTTCGGAGCTGGCGTGACCTTCGATCGCGATCTTCTTGGCATGCGTCGCCTTCTTGATCACGTCGCCGATTTCGGCGAGCAAGCTGAAGGAGGCTTCCAAAATCGTGGCCTTGTTGACCGCGAATTGAATCTTCTCGTGGATCTCGATCTTGTTGTCGCGCAGCTCGACGCGTGGCGGCGGCGCCGGCGGGGGAGGCGGCGGCGGCGGGGGAGGCGGCGGCGGCGGGGGAGGCGGCGTGCCCGTGACGGACTGGGCTTGCGCGCCCTGGAACGCCACCGTGCCTCCGCAGCCTGCAATTAAGACCGCTCCGGAGAGCAGAATGACTTGTGAGATGTACTTCTTGCTCATGCCAAACCTCATCGTCGACTCCCCTGGTAAGCACCAGTCGAAGGGGAAAGCCCTAGCGAGCGGTACTTTTCCCACCCTTGGATGGCGGCCGTCAAGCGCACCCCCAAGGGTGGGGTAAGGGTAGGGCTCGGCTGAACGGCCGGGGGGAGAGGACGCGCGGCGCTTCGCGCGCGGTTGGAGACTCGTGTTTGCGGAGATTCGGCTGGTGATCGCTGGGCCGCCCGCGCTTCGCTTAGAGATCGCAGGCGCCTGTTCGGTCAGTTCTCGTGGGCCCAGCCTCATTCGCAGATCGTGATCTGATCCTGCCAAAGTCAGCTAGCTCGACGTATTTCCGGGCATGCGGCTGTACTGCGTGGCGCGCGCTGGGGCGCGAGGCGTGCTGCGCTCCGCGCGCACCGAAGTTTGTGGGCAGCGTCGTGTTACTCCGCTCAGCGCTACGCGGGAGCGGACCGGAGCGCGAGGCGTGCTGCGCTTCTCGCGCACGCTCGCGCCGGGCGCGAGGGAAACAGAACAGTCGCGTGCTCTTCTCTCGCTCTCGCTCTCGCTCTCGCTCTCGCTTCTCTCGGTGCGCGCGGAGCGCCGCACGCCCTCGCGCCGGGCGCGCGCCAAGCAGTTCAGCCGAATGCACGGAACTAAAACGAGCGAGAAGTCTTGGATGACTCCCCCGTCGGGGATCGCGAAGCGCGTCAGATCACGATCTGCGAATGAGATGGAGACCTACAAAGGCTGACCGAACAGGCGCGTGCTTTCCCTCAGCTTCAGCGCGGGCGGCCCAGCGCCACCGTCCGAGCGTGCGCAAACGAGAGTCGGAAGCCGCGCGCCGCAGGCGCCGCGCACCACATCAAAAGCGTGCACAAAGCGCGACGCCCGGTTCCGAGTGACTCGGACCGGGCGTCGACGCGGTTGCGACTTGTTTCGTCTTAGCTGTCGATGAAGCTCTTCAGCTGCTTCGAACGGCTCGGGTGACGCAGCTTACGCAGCGCCTTGGCCTCGATTTGGCGAATGCGTTCGCGCGTCACTTCGAAGTCTTGGCCGACTTCTTCTAGCGTGTGATCGCTCTTTTCGCCGATGCCGAAGCGCATGCGTAGGACCTTCTCTTCACGCGGCGTGAGCGTCTTCAGCACGCGCCTGGTCTGCTCGCTCAAGTTCATGTTGATCACGGCTTCGGCCGGGCTCACCACGCTCTTGTCCTCGATGAAGTCGCCCAAGTGGCTGTCCTCTTCCTCGCCGATCGGAGTCTCGAGGCTGATCGGCTCTTTGGCGATCTTCAGCACCTTGCGCACCTTGTCGAGTGGCAGCTCCATCTTCTCCGCGATCTCTTCCGGGGTCGGCTCGCGGCCGAACTCCTGGACCAGGTAACGGGAAGTGCGGATGAGCTTGTTGATCGTCTCGATCATGTGCACCGGGATGCGGATGGTGCGGGCCTGATCGGCGATGGCGCGGGTGATCGCTTGGCGGATCCACCAAGTGGCGTAGGTGCTGAACTTGTAGCCGCGCTTGTACTCGAATTTGTCGACCGCCTTCATCAGGCCGATGTTGCCTTCTTGGATCAGATCCAAGAACTGCAGGCCGCGGTTCGTGTACTTCTTGGCGATCGAGACCACGAGTCGCAAGTTGGCTTCGACCAGCTCGGCCTTGGCCTTCTCGGCCTTGCGCTCGCCCATGCGGATCGACGTGTACGTCCGCAGCATCTCGTTGACGTCGATCTTGAGCTCTTCTTCGACCTTCTTCACGCCCTTCTGAGCGTTCTTGAGGGCCTCGTCCATGATCTCGAGCTCGCTCACGTCGACGCCGAGCTTCTTGGCCAGGTCGGCCTCCGCGGCGGGGTCGTCCTTGGCGTCGCGGATCATCCGCTTCAGATCGGCCTTGCTGGTGCCCGTGAGCTTCTCGAGCTCGAACACCTTGCCCTGGGCGCGGTGGACGCGGTCGATCATCGCCTTGAGCTTGGAGACGATCTTGTCGATCGTCTTCTTGTTCAGGCGCATCTCTTGGAGCGTCTTGACCAGCTCCTTCTTGTTCTCCGAAAGCTCCTTGTCGATCGCCTTGCGCCGCACGTCGGCTGCGCCCTTGCGTTCTTCGAGCAGCTCTTGGTTCTTCTTGTCCGAGCGCTTCACCTTGTCGATCAGACGGATGATGCGGCGGTCCGCTTCTTCCTCGTCGAACTCGTGCTCTTCGTCCTCGGCGTCGCGGACGATGTCCTTCACCCGGATCTTGTGGTTGCGCAGGCGCTCACCAATGTCGATGATCTCGCGTACGGCCACGGGGCTGGAGAGGATCGCCGAGAGGATCTCGTTTTCGCCCTCTTCGATGCGCTTGGCGATCTCGACTTCGCCCTCGCGGGTGAGCAAGGCGACGCTGCCCATCTTCCGCAGGTACATGCGGACCGGATCGTTCGACTTGTAATACTCGTCGTCGCTGCCGGTGCGGGCAGGCGTCGAAGACGAGGTCGGCGCGGGCGTGGGCCCGTCGTCCTCGCTGTCGCCGCCCTTGGCTTTGGTCTTGGGCGGCGCGTCTTCTTCCGAGCCCCGGTGCGGCGCGATCTTGATGTTGCTGGCGTCGTCGACGACTTCGATTTCCTCGTCGTCGAGCGCGGACAGCACGTCATCCATCTGGTCGGGACCGACGTCCTCGCCCGGCAACGCTTCGTGCACGTCGTCGTAGGTGAGGAAGCCCTTGGTCTTGCCCAGCGTGATCAGCTGCTCTTTGGCTTTACCGTTGGCCTTGGCGGGCGGCGGAAACGACGAGCTGATTTCCTCGTCGTCGTCATCGTCGTCGTCATCGTCATCGGAACCCTTGGCCTGCGCGGGCGCAGATCCATTCTTGGCCGCTTTGGCAGCAGCTGGCTTCGGCTTCTGTTTGGCCGGTACCGGCTTCGATGGGGCCGCAACTGCAGCGCCCTTCTTGGAGGAAAGTTCCGACTTTTTGGATCCCACAAGAACCTCTCTCTATGCACGGCCGCGTTGTAGGTTGCGGCGCGCGTTCTCAAATTTCTCGAGTAGCAGATTGTTCTGCTCCTCGATGTTGCCTTGCCTGTCAGCTTGCGCGAGCTCTCCGAGTACGACGGAGGTCAGTTGCTTTTGCTCGAGCTTGTTCAACTTCGAAATGTTCCCTACTAGCTCGGTTCGAGCCGCCTCCAGCATTTCATGCCGGGGCGCTGCCAGGCGAGCGAGGGCGAATGGATGGATCGATGCGGCCAGCTTCGCAAGCACTTGTTCAGGAACAACGCTGTTCCCGACGCGCGTCTGACGCACCGCGGCAACTGCCCGGGCAACATCGCCTTCCAATAGAGCCACTGCTTCGAACGCTTCGTCGGTATCGAGCAGTTCTGGAAAATCGAGCATAACCCCGAGAATTTCGCGTCCGATGTCGTCGCGTTGGTCGCGGGAGCGGGCCCGACTGGGCGCGGCCGACTGCGGGGCCGACTCGAAATTTTCCGGTCCAATGCTGCGCTGAATTTCTCGCGCGTTGGCGTCGAGCAGCTGCTTGTCCTGGCGAAAATTGAGCGCGCCCGCCACGCGGTCCGCGTAGTTTTGACCGAGCAGGCGCGCGGTGGGATCCGGCTCCTCACGAATGAGGGCCTGCACCTCTTGGCGGATAGCGATGCGCTCCCGGGCGTCGGCGCCGTACGAGCGGTCGAGCGTGGTGTCGATCAGGTACTCGAGCATGCCACGAGCTGCTTTCAGCACGCGCAAAATGCCTTCTCCGCCCTGACGCCGCACGAGCTCGTCGGGGTCGGTCTTGTCCGGCAGCGAGGCCACCTTCACGCGCAGACCCGCGGCGTTGCACGGCGCGCGTGAGGCCTCGACGGCGCGGCGGCCGGCTGCATCGCCATCGAACAGCAGCACTACGTCCTTCGAGAAGCGACAGATCGAGCGCGCTTGCTCTTCGGTGAATGCCGTCCCGAGCGGCGCGACCGCTTGCTTGATGCCGCGGGCGTGCAAGCTCATCACGTCGAAATTGCCTTCGACCACCACGCAACTGTCGCCGGCACGCAGCGCCTGGCGCGCTTGGTACAGACCGAACACCGTTTCGCGCTTCTTGTAGATCGGCGACTCGGGCGAGTTCACGTACTTCGCGGGGGGCTCGGCGCCGGCTTGCGCGGTCGACTCGATGCCCAGCTCGGCGAGCTCACTCGCCTCGGGCTCGCTGAGCGCGCGGCCGCTGAAGGCAACGACGCGGCCCTGCAAATCCAGCACAGCGAACATCAGGCGGTGGCGAAAGCGATCGTAGTAGCCGACGCCGGTCTTGCGCGGCACGATCACGCCGATCTTTTCCGCGGCGCCCGCGCTGAGGCCGGCCGACGCGAGGTGCTTGGCCAAGCCATCCCAGCCGTAAGGCGCGTAGCCGATGCGGAACGACTGCAGCGCGTCGGCAACCGGACCGGTCGCTGAATCGGTAGCGAGCCCGCGCCGCTCGAGCTCCGCGAGCCCGTGGCCGCCCAGCGGGTGCTCGCGCAGCATCAGCTCGAAGTAGTGCGCGGCTGCGTTTCCCACGTCGTACAGCTCTTGCTGACGCCGCCGCACTTCCGCTTGCTGCTTACGCTCGGGCTCGGAGCTGGTCTCGACGATTTGAATGCCCGCGCGCTCGCACAGCTCGCGCACCGCATCACTGAACTCTAGACCCTCGATGCGCTGCACGAACTTGATGGCATCGCCCGACTCGTGGCAGCCGAAGCAATAATAGAAGCCGCGCTCAGCGTTGACATGAAAGCTGGGCGTTTTTTCTTTGTGGAACGGACACACGCCGACGTGGCTGCGACCGCGCTTCTGCAGCCTGACGGTCTGCCCGATCAGCTCTACGATCCCAATCTCCCGCCGCACGCGGTCGAGGGTCTCCTGTCCGATCACTTGCCTCACATACTCCAAATTGCGAGCGGGGAAAGGTCAAGCCTGCCAAAACCTGATGTTTTGTGGCGAGTTTCGTCGCGGGCTTGCCTCGGGCTCGAGTTGACTGAACGCGAGTTCAGTGTACCATCAGCAGCCGCAATGCGCTCGTTACCGCTCAGAAACCCACCGAATCCGTGGCGCAAGGAGCAGGTCAGCTTCGACGAAGAAGCGCCTCGGGTCGAGCTCACGGTCTTCCAGGACCAAACCAAGCAAATCCTGTCCGACAACGACAGTCCGGATCTCGGTTTCAAGTACAGCATCAATCCTTACCGTGGCTGTTTGCACGGCTGCGCTTACTGCTATGCCCGCCCCACGCACGAGTACTTGGGCTTCGGCGCCGGCGCCGATTTCGAGCGCAAGATCGTGGTCAAGCTGCGAGCCGCCGCGCTGCTGCGCGAGGCCTTCGAGAAGCCCAGCTGGCAAGGAGAGCTGATTCTCTTCAGCGGCAACACCGATTGCTACCAAGCGCTCGAAGCGAGCTACGGCCTGACCCGCGCCTGCATCGCTGTCTGCGTGGAGTACGGTAATCCGCTGCACGTGATCACCAAGTCCACGCTGGTCGAGCGCGATGCGGAGCTCTTGGCCGAGCTGGCGGCGCGCGGCAGCGCCTCCGTCACGATCACGATCCCGTTTTGGGACGCCGCGACTGCGCGTGCGCTCGAGCCGCTCGTGCCCACGCCCCAGCGGCGGATCGAAATCGTGCGTCGCCTCACGGCCCACGGCATCCCGGTATCGGTCAACATCGCGCCCTTGATCCCGGGCCTGAGCGATCGCGACATCGTGCACGTCTTGGAGGCCGCGCATGAAGCGGGCGCCGTGAGCGCGGCCATGATCCCGCTCAGGCTGCCGGGCAGCGTCGAGCCCGTGTTCATCGAGCGCCTGCGCGAGGCCCTGCCTCTGCGCGCGGAAAAGGTGCTGGCCCGCGTGCGCGAAATGCGCGGCGGCCAGCTCAACGACCCTCGTTTCGGCAGCCGCATGCAAGGTGAAGGGCCGTACATCGAAGCCGTGCGCCTGCTGTTCGACCAAACCGCGCGTCGCCTGGGGCTCGTCGCCCGTGAAGTGGGGCTGAGCGAACCGCGTCCTCGCTCCGAGACCACCTTTCGTCGGCCCACGGACAAA
>Ga0247779_1000392_pt1 | contig 29343 bp, 24 predicted proteins | sample UWRJL221509R5_FD_179925 | JGI IMG/M metagenome (GOLD analysis project Ga0247779, IMG submission 179925) | Plant litter microbial communities from Arlington Agricultural Research Station in Wisconsin, United States - UWRJ-L221-509R-5 | ecosystem: Environmental > Terrestrial > Plant litter >...
TTGCGCTCAAAGCGGAGCGTATTGGCCGAACGCGGCCTCGACGGAGGCGAAAATCTTGCGCGCCTCCGTCAAGCCGAGCTCGGCAACGGTCTTCCTGAGCTGAACTTCCAAGGCCGCAGGTCTGCGACCCTTGCGCGCGATTTTGGGCTGAGTCTTGCGCTTGCTCTTCTTCACCGCGAGCGTGATGAGCTTACCGCGGTCCGCTTTGGACGGGAGGCGCCGGGCCGCCTTGCTTGCTTTTCCAGGCTTCTTTGCAGTCATATCGGGGGGGTCCTTTCGTTGGCTTCCCCAGTGGCCAAGACATTTAGATCAGGGTGCTACCAGTCTTTTAAGTCAAGCCACCAGTGGCTGCCACGGTCGAATCAAGTGCGATGAAATAGCGAGTTTCCCGAAGCAGCCTCGGCCACGAACGGGCCAGGACAAGCTCGGAGAATCGGGCCTTTTGCGCCCGCATCGAGGTCGGCGAGAAACGCTGAGACTTGTGCGCTAAAGACGAATTGCCACGACTCGGTGATACCGAGGCCGCTCCAGCGGTCGCGTTCGCGTTGGAGGTCCGTTCGATCGGACTACTCCGGAAACCACAATCCTGAGACGACCGCCGCTGTGGCTAAACCACACCTAGGCTCACGAGTTGCATCTTCCAGTGATCGGTGGATACTCCGCCGGTTGAAAGCGCCGAGTCGTCCCGGCATATGCCCGTCGCGAACCGAGTCGTCCCGGTTCAGGCTGACCAAGTGCCGCGGCGCTCTTACACGCCGCGACCTAGCTACAATCCCCCGGCTTTTGTTTCGCCAATGTCACTGCTGTTAATCCGGGAGTCGGCAGTGCTTTTTTGCAGACCTCCGCTCAGGCCCGGGCGGACCGCCAAATACCGTTGAATTTTAGCCGCTTAGCCCGTCAGTGGCCAAGCAGTGATGGGTCGAGGTGGTCTCGAGCGTGCCGCACGCGGGGGATAGCGCGTCGCGAGCCGACGCGCTGTCCCCGAGCTGCACTACGGCGAGGGGCACTTGTTGCTGATTTTCTTCGGCTTCGGCGGGAGGTGCTTCAAAAAGACGGCGATGTCAGTGAGCTCGTCATCCGTGAACTGAATGTAGCGCTTCATGGTCATGCACAGCGCTTCCTGGTCCTTGTCCTTTCCCTCGCGGATGGCCGTCTTGATGTCCTCGAGCGTCCAGGAACCGATGCCATTGTCGACGTCGGGCGTGATGTTCGGATAGAACCCCGAACCTTGGTAGGTCACGTCGTGGCACTTCGTGCACTTTTCGTCCGTGGGCAGGGCGTTGATCAGAGCCAAGGCGTGCGCTTGCGCCGCTGCCACCGCGGCGGCTTCCTCATCCTCACCAGCATCGGCTGAGCCTCCGGCTCCGCCCTCTGCGGGCTGTTCGGCGTGACCGCCGCTAGCTGAGCCTCCCGAGCCACTACCGCCGCTGTCGCCGGTCGCGCTCCTGCCGCCTTCGGCTTCCTCGGGCGCGTCGTCGCTGCCAGCGGCGCCGGTTTCACCGTCCACCGCGGGTTCCCCGGCGTCGCTGCTGCTGCTACCAGCCTTTGCCGCTGCGCCGCCGCTGCCGCTGCCACCCTTTTCCTCCATCGCCCCAGTGCTCGAGTCGCTGCTCGACGAGCAGCCAATGCCCAGGGCCGAGACCGCGACCGCGGCGGACAGCGAGAGCCACAATACCAAAGTGTGAGATCTGAGATGTGTTCGAGACATTGCAAGCTTCCTAATAATTGAGTTTCGGGACGGTTTCGATGTGGCTACCGGTCTGTGCAGGGGGACGCCGGCGCCAGAGATTGAGGCCAGAATTGTCGGTGATTCGCGCTGGAATCGGCGCGCGTCCAGGCGGCTTCGAGTCGCCCTGGACTGCTCCGCGTTTCTGGAATGTGAGTTGGGTGGCTGTCGCGAGCCGCTGCGGAGTGTGAGGCAAACGTGAGATCGTGACTGGTGTGGGGGGGGTTGGTCGAGCAGCTGAGTAGTGGCTAGTAAACTATTTCGTCTGTAGTTGTTTTGGGTTTCGCCCCTGAGAAATGCTGCATTTTGTTGCCAGGAACGGCTGCTGTCGTTGGCGCCGATTCGAGCGTTGTTGGCGACGCATTGGCGTTCAGCAGGAGTCCTAGGACGGTTGTCCGCGAGCGCCAGCTCGGGGAGGGAACTCTTGGGTTGTGAGATGTATGCAGTGTGCGTCCGCCGGTGCGCCGCGCGCGTGCGCCGCCTCGCTCTTGAATTCGCGCAAGTTTCCAGGGGTTTCCGGGAAAAGCCGGCTCAGTTGCAGCAATGTGTCGAAGGTTATTGTTGCTAATTGTGAGTGTGAAGCGCTGTTTTTTAAAATGTGTGAGTGTGTTGTTTGGTTCTTGACGGGTTTGGTTGTCACACGTTAAAGGGCAAAGGACCGTTGTGAGTCGGCCGGCGACAATGTCGGACTCGGAAAAGACCGCTCACCAGTTTCACTACCCGCCCGAGCGCTCTCGAGCACTCGGGCATGGCTGCCCATCGCGCTTACTCGATCGATCAGATTAACGGGCTCCTCGAGCCAAATACCCACCCCGGTGTTCGTCGCCGAGGAGTTTTCGGAAGACGGAGAGTTGCATGAAACGTCGTAATTTCTTGAAAGCAGCCGCCCTCGGCGGCGCTGCCGCTGCTGCGTCGGTGAGCCTGAAGCCTCGCCGCGCCAGCGCCATTCCGCTGTTCGGTGACGTCCCCGCCGACCACGCGAGCATCATGCTGCCGAAGGAGAACCAGGTCACCGGCATCCTGGAGTGCTTCATGTATGGCGGCGTCACCCCGTGGGAAGGTTTCTATTGTGTTCCGAGCTTCGGCGCGAACGACAAGACCTGGCACCAGGCCTACCCGGCTGACTTCCTGAACGCTGCCAAGGCATGCAGCTACAGCGACCCCGGCCTGTTCACCTTTTTCGCTCAGGACTCGGGCTCGCCGACAGAGGCAGCCAAAGACATCTTCCTCAGCCCGTTCTTGGCGCCGCTGATCGCGCGCAATGACATCACGGACCGCATGCGGATCGTGGTCAACCGTCACGCGCTCGAGCCGCACGAGGCAGCCATCCCGCTGACCATGTCCGGCAAGACCCTCGGTTCGCCGTCCCTAGCCAGCCTCGGCTCTCATGTGGCGCGCTACTTCGTGGATCACGACCTCGAAGGGAAGCACTCGGCGCCGTTTGCCTACGGCTTTTCGATCAGCAATAGCTTCGTGCCGACGGACAACATCTTGACCATGCTGGCCACTGGCCTGCATCCCGGTGCGGCCCGCCCGCTGCACATCAAGATCAACGACGCCACTCGTTTGAGCGCCTTGCTGAACCGCACGCCGATCGGCTCACTCGACGATCGCCAGCGCTATGATGCGCTCCTGGGCACGTACTTCGGCCAGTTTCAAGATCGTCTGAAGTTTGCCAGCACGAGCGAGATCCTGCGCGCCCCGCGCTTCAACGAGCTGACCAGTGCCGCGAGCGCGCTTTCGCATGCCGCGGACATTCAGAGCCTGCTGGCCCCCGAATACCTGACCAAGGTGGGCGGCACGGCCTGTTTTGCTCGCAGCGGCGCGCAAACGGTCGGCTCGTCGGGCTTCGACCCCGCCGTGCCGTTCACCAACGCCAACGGTGCCGGCAACTATCCGAATATGAGCCTGAAGATGGCGGCCCATCTGCTGACACATCCGACCTATCCAGCGGCCCATTGCATGGTGATCGATACCGGCTTGCGCGAGGCTGACGGCGGTGGCGGCTACGACACGCACAACGAGACGCCCTTCACGCAAGCTCACAACTTGAACAACTTCTTCAACAGCCTGTTGCCGCTGGTGAACAAGCCGGGCGAGACGGACCCCAACAAGATTGACCTGAACAAGACCATGATCATCCTGAACATGGAGTTCGGGCGCACGCCGGGCTTGCAGAAGACGACCAACACCGGCCGCAACCACTGGCCGTACGGCTACACCCAAGTCTACATCGGCGGACCGATCACGCACGCCCAGCGCGGTGTGTACGGATCGATCCCGCAGAGCGGTACGGCGAGCGTGTACACCACGCCGACCGAAAACCGCATCGCTGCCTTGCTGGCGATGGGCATCTGGCCCTTCGATCAAGCGAGCTTCAGCAGCGCAAACGTCCAAGATTCGAGCTCGGAGAGCAACTCAGTGAGAAGCGTCCTTTCGCGCGTGCTGGGGTACACGGTATGAAAACTTCCCTTCAGTTTTTGTGGCTTTTGGGCGCCTGTGCAGCAGTCGTGGGCTGTGGAGACAGCGACAAGTCTTCGAGCGGTAGTGCAGGTGCAGGCGCAGACGCAGGCGCGCACGCCGGCGGAAGTTCCGGCACCGGCGCCGGCGGGAAGGGCGGTGCTTCATCCGCTGGCTCGAAAGGCAAGGCAGGCGGAAGCAGCAAAGCAGGCGAGAGCAACGGCGATGCGGGCTCGCAGGGCTCGGAAGAAGCGGGCGCTCCCGGCGCGGGCACGGGCGGTGGCGTGATCAGCGGTGACGCGGGTGCTGGCGGCGAAGGCGGCGCGCCCGACGACACCGTGGCTTGGTATCAATGCCAGTCCACCGATCAGGCTTTCGTGCGACGCGCGGTGCTCGGCATCCTAGGTCGCCATCCGTACGGTCAGGCCGAAGTCAACCTGTACACCGACATGATTTCGCAGATCGATGCGCTGGACGGTTACCAGCCCGAGACCAAGGTTTCCGCGCCCATCACCAGCCTTCGCCACAGTCGGCAGGTGGTGGTCAACGCGCTCCTGGCGAGCCCGGAGTACCAATCGAACTGGGCCGAGCTGTACCGCGATTTCGTGCGCGTGCAGCGCATCGATGAGCAGCAGAACGCGGCCTGTGTCGCGCTGCGCGTGCGAACCACGGATGCCAAGGAGGTGGCGGCCTGGGTTCGTGACCAACCGCCGCTCGTCGGCGGTGACGGCAAAGCCGCGCCGACCTTCGCGGACGTCGTGTTCGGATCGATCGAGCTCGACGATGTGACGCCCATCTACATCGAGAACCTGTTCACGATGGTGACCAAGACCTACGCCGGCGCGAACGCTCTACAGGTTGCGCTCGAGCTTTCCCGTCGCAGCGACTTCGGAGCCTGGTTCGACGGCGCCTACCTGAACCGCGACATGGTTTGCCTCAACTGTCACAACAGTGAATTCTCGGTGACGCAATCGAGCGATCCGGAAATCAATCGCCACTTCCCCGTTCCAGGCTTGTTCGAAAAGGCGTTGTTCGGCGATTCGACGGGTCCGGGGCTGGTCAACGGCTTCAGCGGCGCCGATCGCTTGCACGGCGCGCTGCGCCGCGCGCAGTTCCTAGTCGGTCCGTCCAACATCGGTAACCTGACCGCCGGCACCCAGGATTGCGTGACTGCCACGGCGGCAAACATCAGCGCCGCCACCGCCCCCGTGCCGACCTGCGCTTCCGGTGACCCGCTCTTGTACTGCAACTACTCCACCGAGCTGATGTGTACGAGCGTGGCCAACCGGACTCGCCGCTTTCAGCCTTGGGGCATGGCCGCGGCCTGCGGTCAGTTCCTAACGCCCGACCAAGTGCCCATCGATCAGGCATCCGTCGAATCGCGGCTGGGCAACGTGTCGGGCCTGCGCGCCTCGATGTGGGACGTCGCGTCAGCCCTTCGCGCCGGCTTCAACAAGCTGGAAGTGGAAGGTCTGGGCGCGGACAGTGATGGCAACATCGCCGATTCGGACAAGGCCTTCGCCTACCTGGTCGCGATGAACATCGTCGAGAAGGTCTGGAAAGAGGTCGTCGGCACGCCACTCACGATCGCCAATTACTTCCCGCGCAACGCGGCGGCCCGCGACCAACTCTGGAGCCTGAGCGAGACCTTCATCAAGTCCGGCTACTCGAACAAGGCGCTGCTTTCGGCCATCTTCGCCAGCCCGTACTTGAACATGGCACCGCCCGAAACGGGCTGCGGAAATAATCCGTACGGCGCGCCGCGCATCTTCGACCCCTGGCGCAGCGCGGAACCGGACGAGTCGAAGCGCGGCAACAGCATCAGCGATGGCGTGCAAGCCATCAGCCCGCGGACGCAGGCACGAGCTGCGTATGGAGCCCTCGGCTGGCCGCTGGTGGCCTACGGCTCGGTTCTCCCCGGCGTCTCCGGCTGGGGCGAAAACGCGGTCACGGTCGCGGGTGTCTCCAGCGGCGTTCAGGAGCTGCAATTCCAGACCGAAACTGGCTACTTCCTCAAGAGCTCGCAGCCCGGCTTCCGCGGTCTCGACTTCCAAGGACGCCTCGGTTGGGAAGATCGCTTCGCTCAATGCAACAAGCTGGTGAGCAACACCACCCCGGACGTGATCGACGGCTTGGTGGCCAAGGCGAGCGCACCGGGAGCAGTCACCATCGGTGACCTGGTGAGCGTGCTGAAAGATCGCATCATGGGCGAGCCGAGTATCGCCAGCGCCACGGAGAAGACGCTGATCGAAGGCCTGTTCGGTGCTTCATTGAGCTCGGACGCCAACGCCATCGTCGACCTTTCGGCCTCGCTGCGCAGGGCGTGCGGTGCGATGATCAGCTCGCCGCAGTTCTTGTTGCTCGGCATCCAACCCAAGGACGCCAGCACCGTCCCGAGCGCCACTCCGGAATCCGCGAGCTATCAGGCGCTGTGTTCGAAAGTCGCTGCACTGCCACTGTCTGACAAGCTGAGTATCACGTGCACGAGCGGAGAGCCGCTCACGGTCAACGTCACGCCCTGACCTGGTACGGCGGGGCGCGTGCTCGGCGCGCGTCCCGCTTTTCCCGTCTTTTCTTCGGAAGAAGCTCCTTCTCATCTTTTAGGAAATCTCGAACATGGTTAAGCAATCTCGTGTCACTGGTTCCGTTTCACCGTCCTTGGCCGCGGGTGCCGCCGTGCTGAAGGCCGATCCGGCGAAGGGGGTTCGGGGTTCCCGCTGGAAGACCGCCAGTCGCATGTCGGGAGTGTTCACGGTCGGCCTGTTGGCGGCGCTTTCAGCACCACGCGAAGCCAAGGCAATCGGCTTCTTCACGCTGAACACTTCGACCGCACTGCCGGCTGCGCAGCCCTGCCAAGATACCGTCGCGGGCTGCTACACCAGCTGGCTCACCAGCGCGGACATGGACGGCGATGGCGATATGGATCTGGTGCTCGCCAATGGCGGTGGCTATTACCGACCAGACAAGGCCGAGGAATCGGTCGTGTATTTCAATGACGGCAAGGGCGTGTTCACGGACGTCACGCCGACGAAGTTCAACAATGCCTACAACCGCAACCGCCAGGTCGGCGTGGCGGACATCGATGGCGACGGAGATCTGGATCTGTACCAGCCGGGTGGCTTCGGGCTGGACCTCGACAAGTTGTTCGTCCAGACCGCGCCGGGTGTGTTCGAGGATCGTGCCGCGACCTTGCTCCCGGACGGGTTGATGTCGCACGCCGCGTCCTCCCACATGGGCGATCTCGATGGCGACGGCGATCCAGACATCATCAACATGGACTGGAACATCGGTTCTACGAACACCGTCGCACACGCGATCATGTACACCAACGATGGCACGGGCAAGTTCGCCCTGGCCGCGATTCAGCACGATGGCGACTTCTTCTCGCCGACCGATCGCTTGCCGGCCACCATCCCAGCAAACGGTATCGCGCCCACCCTCTCGCCGATGACCGCGGGTACCGCCACCTACTGGGGGGTGCGGCCGATCGACGTCGACTTCGCGGACGTCGACAACGACTTCGATCTCGACATTCTAGTCAACATGCGGAACGGCTTCAGCCGCATTTTCCTGAACGATGGCCTCGGCAACTTCAAGGACGGCACGAACTGGGGAGTGGTGAACTCCGCAGACGGCCAGAAGCAAACCGTCACGACCAACTACCCGATCAAGCAGGGGCCGTACGTCTACAACCAAGAAGTATGCGACATCGACGATGACGGCGACCTCGACATGCTGATCGACAACGCAGGGGCGAAGCCGACCAACACGACCGCCTGGTCCTACGATGGCAAGGGGGCGACCGACGTTTCTCAGCTCCTGATCAACGACGGCCACGGGAAATTCGTGGATGACACCAGCAATCGCGTGGCTGGCGAGCCGGGTGGCGATGACAACGCTCTGAAGTGCGCCGATCTCAACAACGACAATCACTACGACTTGATCGTCGCGACCTTGAGCGGCCGCAGCGAGAAACTGTTGATGAACGATGGCTTCGGCCACTTCACCTTCGTACCGGACGGCATCCCGTTCGGTTTCGCCGGGAACAGCCTCAACGGTGACAGCTCGCTGTCTCACGATCTGAGTGACTTCAACGGTGACAAGATGCTGGACATGGTCACCGGCCAAGGTGAAGGCGGCAGCAACTACGAGGACAAGATCTACTACGGGGCCGGCGGCTCCGTGCCGGACACGAAGCCTCCGATCGTGCGCGCGTTCCAGACGCCCGCGCCGTTGGCAGAGACGCCCACGGTGATTCGCTACGCCCTGCGTGACAACGTGACCAACGAGACGGGCCAGATGATCAAAGCCACGTCGGTCACCTACAACCTCGCCGGCGGCGCCGCGAAGACCGTGAAAGGTGCGTACTACGGCGGGGACTTGTTCCGAGCGACGATCCCGGCACAGGCTGCGGGCGCCGTCGTCACCGTCAAAATCAATGCCACGGACCGCGCCGGCAACGCGGGTACTTCGACGCCGTTCTCGTACACGGTGCCGATCCCCGTGACGCCTCCCGTGCCAGTGGGCGTTGGCGGTGGTGGCGCGACTGCGGGCAGCGGCGGTGTCACCGCGGGCAGCGGCGGCACCTCTGCGGGCTCTGGCGGTAGTGGTGAAGCCGGAGCAGCCGAAGGCGGCGCAGGTGGCGAAGCGGGCAGCATTGGCGAAGCCGGCGAAGCCGGCGAGTCCAGCGTCGGCGGTGCGACCAGTGTCGGCGGTGCCAGCAGCACTGGCGGCAAGCCGGGCGGCAAGGCCGGCTCCGGGTCGAGCGTCGGCGGTAGCGGCGATGCGGGTCAGACCTCGGGAACAGCTGGCAGCAAGGGCCACCACGAGGCCGAGGACGACGGTGGCTGTAGCGTGTCCAGCGGCGCGCCGGCGACCAAGGGCCGCGGCGCAGCACTGCTCGGCTTCGGCTTGGCCATGCTCGGCTTGGTGCGCCGGCGCCGCAACAGCAAGCAGTGAATGTACCAGAGGCGTCGTCAGGCAGCCTCGCTTGCCTCGCTGCTCGTCGTGACCTTACTCTTCGTTTGGGCGTGTTCTTCCGGCGGCCACGAAGAGGCTTCGGTCACGGCGAGCGGCGGCGCAGGTTCCGAGGTTCGGGAGGGCAACACTGCTGCCCCCGAAACCGATCCAGAGTCGGATCTCGGGCTTGGCGGGACCACGGACATGGGCCCCCCTTCCTCGCTGAACGAGGGCGGGACGACTGACGACTCGCAGCCGCACGAGCTCGAGCCAGCCGCGGGCGACGCGGCAGAGCCAGTCATGAACAGCGGCGGGGCGAACACTGCAGGTAGCCCGCCGCTTTCCGCGGCAGGCAGCGTTGCCATGCACGGCGCGGGCGCACCGGGAGCCGGTGCGCCGTCAGCTGCGGGTGCGCCGGCAGCCGCGGGCGCGCCGGCGCTGGTCGAACCCGTATGTGACCCAGCCGATGATCCCTCGACGCTCGACATGGTGCTGCCATGCGACGTCTCGACCGCGCTCTACGTGTGTCGCAATTGTCACGCGAATCCGCCGGCCAAAGGCGTGTTCAGCACCTACGCGACGTTCGCCGACATCAAGCCGAACGCGGCGAAAATCTATGGCGTGATCCAGAGCGGCACCATGCCCAGGCCGCCGTACACGCTGTCCGCCTGGCAGAAGGCGACGGCGTTGAAGTGGCTCGGCAAGGACGGCAGCTGCGCGATTGGTGCGGCAAAGTCTTGTCAATGAGCTGATCCAGAAGGAACGTTGAATGAACAAGTCCAATCTGTTCAGGGCGAGTGCTTTGATACTGCTCGCGGCAGCGGGCTTGGTCGAAGCGTGTAGCGACAGCAAACAGGGTTCGGTTTCCGATCCCGACGAGAGCGCCGGTTCGAGCAACGCGGGCAAACCTTCCAGCATGAGCGCCGCAGGCGAATCGGGCATGGCTGGGGAGCCGGAGCCGGAGCCGGAGCCGGAGGGCGGTAGCGGCGGCGTCGAAGCAGAAGGCGGCCAAGCGGGCGCGCTCGCCAGTGGCACTGCCGGGACGGCTGGCATTGCGGTCGGCAGTGGCAGTTCGGGCTACGCCGGCGCCGCGGTCAGCAGTGGCAGTTCGGGCTACGCCGGCGCCGCGGGCAAAGCGGGGGGCGGTGGCAGTTCCGGTGCGGGCGGCTCTGGTGGTAGCGCGGGCAAGGCAGGCGCTGGTGGTCCTTCGGGCGGCGGCGGCACTGGCGGTAAGGCGGGCGGCGGTGGTACCTCCGGTTCCGCCGGCACCGCTGGCGGAACGCAGCTGTTCACTCCGGCTTCAGCCAGTTGCGCGGCGGGCAACATCGACACGCTGTTCGCCGTCTGTCGCAACTGTCATTCCGCGCCCACCAAAAATGGTGCGCCCATATCACTAGTGACGTACGAGCAAATCAAGGTCGAGGCCGATGGCATCGCCTATCAGCTCTCGAACGATTTGATGCCGCCGCCTCCGCCGACGTACACCATCAGCAGCGGCGACAAGAGCAAGATCTTGGCCTGGCTTGGCGCCGGGGCAATCGGCGTACCATACAGCAACGGCATCTGCCCCTGAGGCCGTCGCACTGGCCACGCTAAGGCTCGGCCCACATGCGCAGCAAATTCTGCTGCACGGCCTCGACGCTCACCGTCACGGGGTGATCGCCGAGGCGCGCAATGGCGGCGTGCAGCGCCAACAGCAGATCGCGTTGTTCCTGGCTCCTGACGAGGCTTTGAATCCAAAGCACCGCGGCCAGGCGCACCCCTCGAGTAACGGGCGCGACGCGATGCACGGTGGTGGCTGGATACAGCACCAGATCCCCGGCGGCCGGCTTGACCGCGCTGCCATTTACCACGAGCTCCCCGCCGTCGTAGCTTTCGGGGTCGGATAAAAACAGCGTGGCGGCCAAATCGGTGCGCACACCGTCACGACTGCGGATGGCGTCGTCGGTATGCGCGCCGTACTCCATGCCGTTCTCGTAGCGACTGAACAGCGGCGGGGTGAGCCGCCGCGGCAGGGCGAGCGGGGGAAATTTGTCGTTCGCCATCAGCGTTTTCTTGATCAGCTCGGCGAGCTCTTGTGCCTCCGGTCCCGGTTCGAGCTGGAGGTTCCGCTTGACGCGGGCCGCCACGGGGCCCGCCGTGAGCAGGCCGTCGACCCACTTGGCGTTGGCTAGGCGCGCGTTGATTTGCGCTAAAAGCTCGGGCGAAAGCAGCTTACGGATGATCGTCAGGTTCACGGCACGCTCGCGCCAGACTATCACAGGGCACGCCGCGTGGCCGCGCACTTTCCAGCGCTGACCGCGAGTTCCAATCGGGCTGCCGCGCTGCCGCGCTGGCGGGATGGCAGCCTAGAGCCGGACTTTGGGTCGTGCGACCGCTCGCGCTATAGTGGTGGGTCAGGGCGGCCGTACCTAGTGGTCCGGTCGCGCTAGCAACATGTCACTTTCGACGCATCGCCGGGGAATCGCCACGATACTGATCGGCGCGCTGGGTTTGCTCAGCGGCTTGGGGTTCGGTGCAGAAGGCGATCCGAGCCCGCTCCACGTAGCGACGGGCAGCCTCAATGCTTCGGTTCAGCCGCGCTTCGAGCGAACCTTCGACGTGATGCATTTCCAGAAGGGGAACGTGCACACGCATACCACGCTCAGCGATGGCGGGAGCAGTCCGGAGCACACCATCGCCTGGTATCGCAGTCACGGCTATCAGTTCCTCGCCCTGACCGATCACAATCAGCTCTCGCGGCCAGCTCGTTACGCGTCCCTTCAGGAGCCGGGCTTCGTGTTGATCTCGGGCGAAGAGATCACGATGACCGGCCGGGGACGCCAAGTGCACGTCAACGCGCTGTGCACCAAGACTCGCATTCCCGGTGGCAACTTCGGCAGCGCGGCTGCTGCGCTCTCCAACGGCATCAGCGCGGTGCGCCACCAGGGCGGAGTCGCGCTGGTCAACCATCCGAACTTCGATTGGGCACTCTCGGCTGCGGACGTGACGGATGCTCGAGACGCTTCGTTGCTCGAAATCGCCAGCGGTCACCCGTACGTGCACTCGGCGGGCGACGCCGAGCATCCCTCGCACGAGGCACTCTGGGACATCGCGCTCGGGGCGGGCGCCGACTTCATGGGCGTCGGCGTCGACGACGAGCATCACATCGACGTTTCGAGCGATCCCCCGGCCACGCCGGGCCGGGCCTGGATTTCCACCTTCGGCGACGTGACGGACGCTACTGCAATTTGCTCGGCCATGGCGCAGGGCCAGCTTTACGCGTCGACTGGCGTCGAGCTACGGCGCATCGTCGTCCGCGACCGACAATACGAAGTCGAGCCGGTTCAGGCGCGTGCCAGCGTGGTGTTCATCGGCCTCGGGGGCCGTGAGCTCGCGCGTCACACGATGCTGAATGAGGGCCCGGCGGCTTACGTCTTGCGCGGCGACGAGGGCTACGTCCGCGCGCGAATCGAGCTGCCGGATGGCAAGCGCGCCTGGACCCCGGCAGTACGGCTAGCGCGCCCCAGCAATTGACGGCTTGCCGGGTAGGATGTTCCGGAATAGCGTCCGCGTCGACGCAGCATGAAGGCAATCGTTTTTGGTGGCACGAGCGGTATGGGGCGCGCCATCGCGCGTCGCCTGGTGGAACGCGGAGATCTGGTCTTCTTGCTGGGTAACGAGCAAGTGGAGCTCGAACGCAGCGCCGCTGATTTGAAGGCGCATCATCCCGCGGGTACGCAGGCAGGTTTCGCGTTGTGCGATTTGGCTGCCCCAGAAGGCTTCGCTGCCGCGCTCGACGCTGCAGATGCGGCGCTCGGCAACTTCGACACGGTGGTGGTGACTGCCGCGATGTTCGCCACCCAAGAGGCGCTCGAAGCGGACATCGAGCTGACGCGCCAACTCGTGACCTTGGATTATGCCCACACCTTGGTGTTTTGCGAACACGTGCGCAAACGGCTGCTTCAACGCGGCGGCGGGCATTTGGCCGTCTTTTCGTCGGTGGCCGGCGACCGCGGGCGGAAGCCGGTGGCCATTTATGGCTCCGCCAAAGCAGGCCTCTCGGTGTACCTGGAAGCGCTCGATCACAAATACCACGACGCCGGGCTGAACGTGCTGTGCGTGAAGCCGGGTTTCGTGAAGACCGGCATGACCGCTGGCCTCAAGCCACCGCCGTTCGCGGGTGAGCCCGAGCAAGTCGCCCGCGACGTGGTGCGCGCCTTGGACAAGAAAAAACCGGTCCTGTACACGCCCGGGATCTGGGCCTTGGTGATGCTGGTGATTCGTTGCCTGCCTCGCTTCGTGATGCGCAAGATTGGTTTCTGATGACTCCGTCAGCCGCGAGCACACGACACGTGTTGATCTTCGGCGCGACCTCTGCCGTCGCCGCCGAAGTGGCCGTGTTGTGCGCAGCGCGTGGTGACCGCCTGCACTTGGTCGGTCGCAACTCGGCAAAGTTGGCCGAGGTCGCGCGGCGTTGCGCTCCAGCCCAGGTCACGACCCAAACGGCCGATTTCGCCCAGCTCGACCAAAACGAGCGCTGCGCGAGTGAAGCCGTGCTCGCGCTCGGCCGGGTCGACAGCGTGTTGATTGCGCACGGCGAGCTCGGCGATCAGCTGGCCAGTGAGCGGAGCTTCGCGGACGCCGAAACGATTTTGCGCGTGAACTTCACTAGCGTGGTGTCGCTATTGATCCCGATCGCCAATCATTTGCAGCAAGCCAAGGCCGGCAAGCTGGGCGTGATCACCTCGGTCGCGGGCGATCGCGGCCGGCCGCGCAACTACACGTACGGCGCCGCCAAGGGCGCGTTGAACATTTACCTGCAAGGTTTGCGCACTCGCCTGTATGCCTCCGGAGTCAGCGTCACGACCTTGAAGCTCGGCCCCGTGGATACGCCGATGACGCGCGACCACAAGAAGCACGCCTTGTTCGGCAAGCCGGAATCGGTAGCGCGCTCGATCTTGCACGCGTTGGACGCGGGCATCCCCGAGGCGTACGTGCCCTCCTTCTGGCGCGCCACGATGCCAATCGTGAAAAACACCCCGGAGTGGCTGTTTCAGCGCTTGCCGTTCCTGTCGGGGCGCTGACGGCCGCGCGCGATTGGACGCCGACCATGACCGTGCGGGGCTCACTCACGGAACGACTGGATGCCGCGCAAGCTGGCAGAGGTCGTGTGATTCAAGGTGGCGCGTCGCCGAAGCCGCTGGGGAAGAACATCCTCTCCCCATAGTGCTTCAGCAGCACCTGCGAGTGCGCCCAGATTTTTCCGCCCAGCGCGCGCCAACGGGCAGAAAACGCGGTGTCCTCGCTGTAGGGCTTGCCGTTGAAGACGGGGGACCACAGCGCCCAGGTCGTCCCGTGTGGCGTCTTGTACTCGAGCTCCGGGTGAGCGGCGACGAGTCGTTCGACGCAAGCGCGCGTCAGCAGCAAGAAGCCGGCCGCAGCGTGCTGGCACTCGATCAGCTCGCCTTCACGCGCCTCGAGCAAGAACGAGGCCGGCGCGCCGTCGGGCTGCTTTCTGGCGTAGATCCCGCTCACGAAGTCCTTGTTCGCGCGCAGCAGCTTTTCGACGTCTGCCGGGCTCCAACCGATGTCCGAGTCCACACACAGCATGTGCGTGGCGGGCGAACGCAGAAATTGTGCGGTCAGCAAATCGCGACTGACCGGCAGGAAAGAGTTCGTATACGTGCTGACGATCAGCTGCCCCGGAGCGGCTGCGCTCATCTGCACCGCGCCGGCCAAGTAGCTGTGATGGACACGCCCATCGTGCAGGGGAGTGGCGAGAAAGAACACGGCGCGCCGCGGAACAGTGGCCGCCTTCGTTTCCGGATCGATGGACTTTTGGGGCAGCTCTGTCGTGTCGGACATGGCGGAATTGGTCCACGAGCAGCGGTGCGCGTCAAATCCCTAAAGGAGCCGCTGGTCGCGTCGGGTCTCTCGCCTCCGTCGGGCGTGTGCTATTGCTGGGCGGTGAATTGCGGACTATGCCGCGCAAACGGTGAGCAGCCGCGGTGACGCGTCGAAAGCGCTTTTCCGTGCTCGCCAAGCTGCCCGGCGCGCCTTCACTGTTGTGGCGAGCCGAGCTGCCGATTGGCTCACGAAGCGTGGTCGGCGCGGTCGCGACCACGCTGCTCGAACGGGCGTTGGGCGAGCCCGGCGCGGTGCGCCTCGAGATCGTGATCTTCGTCGGGCCGGCGGCGGAACGTTGGGATCCCGAATCCTTGCAAGCCACGGCCACGGCCGGAAGCGAGAGTCGGGTTTGGGAGCTCAGCCGTCAGTTGGCCGAGCTTGGTCATCGCGTTCGCGTCTTCGCCGACTGTGCGGGCATGGAGGGCGTCTTTTGGGGGGTCGAATGGCTCGATTATTCACGCTTCGGCGATCTCGACTGCGACGTGCTCGTGACCTGCGTCGAGCCCGCGGCGGTCGACCCGGCTCACGACGTTCGAGCGCGGCTCAGCATGCTTTGGCTGCTCGAGGCTGACTGCGGCGATCGCCTGACGCCGGCCTTCGAGCGCCGCTTCGACGCCTACCTGTGTGCGAACGCCGCTGACGCAGCCCGCTTTCACGCACGCTACCCGTACGTCCCGCCCCGCAAGATCTTGCAGGTCGACGCAGCGCCGAGCGCTCGAGCCGCGGTGGCTCGCGAGTTCGAGCGGCACTTCGCGGCATTGCTGCGGGCGAAGCGGCTCGACATCGTGATCTTCACCGGTCCGGCGCTCGAGCTTTGGAATCCGGACACGCTGCAGGCAAGCGGAATGGGCGGCAGCGAGACGATGGCCTGGGAGCTGAGTCGACACTTGGTGGCGCTCGGTCACCGCGTGCGTGTCTTCGGCCACTGCGCTGGCATGGAGGGCTTGTTCGAGGGGGTGGAGTGGCTCGACTATGCGCGCTTCAGCGGCCTCAGTTGCGATGTGCTGCTCTCGAGTCGGCAGCCCGCCGCAGTGGATCGACTGCACGCCGTGCAGGCCAAGCTCCGGCTCCTGTGGGTGCACGACGTCCATTGCGGAGACAAGCTCACGAGTGAGCGCGACGCGCGCATCGACGCCTATTTATGCCTCAGCGCCTGGCACGTCGCCTGTTTTCGCCAACACCACCCGCAGCTCCACGCGCGCAAGGTGCTGCAGCTCAGAAATGGCATCGACATGGACGACTTCCCAGCAGATGCGTCCGAGGCGCGTGATCCCCGGCGCGTGATCTATTCCTCCTGCCCGTCACGGGGGCTTCAGATCGCGCTCGACGTGTGGCCAAAAGTCCGCGCCGCCGTGCCCGGCGCGACGCTTCACGTTTACTACGGCTTCGAAAATTGGGAACGCCGCGCAGTGCTCGACGACGATCGCACGGCTGGGCTGGCGATTGCTGCCATGAAGCTCCAGATCGCCAGCAGCGAGGGTGTCGTGTTCCACGGTCGCATCGACCCCAAGCGCTTGGCAGAGCAGTTCCGCGCCGCCAGCGTGTGGGCGTATCCGGATTGGTTTCACGAAACGTCGTGCATCACGGCCATGCAGGCGCAGGCGGCTGGCCTGCGCATCGTCAGCTCCGCGCTCGCCGCCCTGAACGAAACCGTGGCCGAGCGCGGAGTGCTACTGACCGAGGACCCGCACAGCGAAGCCTATCGAGCCGCATTCACCGAAGCCACGATCGCTGCGCTGCGCTGCCAGCCGACCGAGCAGGAACGCGCGGCCTTGCGCGCCTATGCTGCGCGTCACTTCGACTTGCCCAGACTCGCGGGCGACTTTGTCGCCCTGTTCCGCGCCTTGCTCGAGCGGCGAGCGGCGCTTCAACGCTCGCCGACGTTGGAGGCGTCGTCGGGATAAGCCAAGACGCCCATTTCGGGGATGTCCAAGCCGCCCACTTCGTCTTCTGCGGAGACGCGGTTGCCGACCAACTTATCGGTCAGCCAAAGCGTGCCTGCGGTCATCGCCCCGACGTACAGCACGTTCGTGGCCACGCCGATGCACTGCGCAAGAAGCTGCGCAGAATTGCCGAAGAAGGCTCCGGTCACTTTACCGGCAACTCCGTTCAACCCGTCGCCATAGCTGCCATCGGCGAACAAGCCCACGCTCAGCGCGCCCCAGACCCCGCACGCGCCGTGCACGCTGGCAGCGCCTACGGGGTCGTCGATTTTTAGCGTATTTTCTACGAAATTTGCGGCTAGGATCACCAGTACGCCGGCGATCGCGCCGATCGACACCGCGGCGGGCGCACCCACGAACGCACACGGCGCAGTGATGGCTACCAGGCCCGCGAGCATGCCGTTGGCGAGCCAGGTGGGGTCCGGCTTGCCGTAGCGGATCCAGACGAACAGCGCGGCGCTGAACGCACCTGCCGCCGAGGCCAGCATGGTGTTCACCGCCACGATCGCAATGCGTGTGTCCGTAGCGGCCAGGGTGGAGCCCGTGTTGAAGCCGAACCAGCCGAAGGCGAGGATGAACGTGCCGAGCAACGCCATCGGGATATTGTGTCCTGGGATTGGCTGCGCCTTGCCGAACCGATCGTACTTGCCGATGCGCGCGCCCAGCAACTTGGCGCCGACCAGTGCGGCCACGCCGCCCGTCAAATGCACGACCGAGCTGCCCGCGAAATCGACGTGGCCATGACCGAGGTGGTAGTTCGTGCCGAGTTGGGAAAGCCAGCCGCCGCCCCACACCCAATTGGCATAGATCGGGTAAATGACCGTCGATACGGCAAAACTGAAGAGCACGAAGGAGATGAACTTCCAACGTTCCGCGAGCGCGCCGGTCGGGATCGTGGCGGCGGTGTCCATGAACACCATCTGGAACAAGAACAGCGCCGCGACCGCCGGGGTGAAGTTGGCGAACGTGAGGAAGAAGCCCTGCATACCGAAGAGCCCGAACGGTTTGCCGCCAACGTCGATCACGAATTCGTGAGACAGCGTGGCATCTCCGCCGAAGGTGGTCAGCGCGCCCACGCCGCCCATCTGGAAGCCAAAGCCCAGCGCCCAGAAGCCGAGAATGCCGATCGAGTAGACCAGAAAATTCATGGCCATCACGTGCGCGGCATTCTTCTTCCGGCACAGCCCGGTCTCGACCAGCGCAAAGCCCGCCTGCATGAACAGCGCCAAGAAGCCACAGATCAGGGTCCAGAGGATGTTCGTGGCGCTTGCCAGTTCCACGAGGGTCGGTTCAATCACGGCGCGTCTCCTTGCTCACGACCATGCAAGATGCACACTGTTTTCGGGCGTTTACTAGAGCTTTCTGCGGGCTCGGGCGCGATTCGGCGCGTGAGCCGTCGACGGCGAGCCGCGGATGCTGAACAATCCTGGCCGTGCCAGGGTCCACATTCTCCTCATCGCCAGCGGCGCGCACGGCGCCGAGCGACGCTCACGGCTTCGTCTGGTCGAGCGAACGCGAGCCCCACGCTGCGCGACGGCGCGAGATGTTGGAAAAGTATCCGCAGATCAGGCTGCTGTACGGTCCGTGTACGCGCACGAAATACATCTGCAGCGCGTTGGTTCTGGTGCAGCTTTTGGCAGCCTACCTGTTGCGCGACGCGCCCTGGTGGCTGCTGGTGCTGGTGGCGTATCTCTTCGGCGGCGTGGTCAATCAGGCGCTCTTACTCGCCATCCACGAGCTGAGTCACAACCTCGGCTTCAAGAAGCCCTGGCAAAACCGGCTGTTCGCCGTGCTCATCAACCTGCCGGTGGGGGTGCCCGTCGCGGAGACCTTCCGCTACTACCACCTGCTACACCACGTGCATCAGGGCCAGGCAGGCATCGACACCGACCTGCCCACCGAGCTCGAGGGACGGGTCTTGAGTGGTCCGTTCCGAGCCCCGCTCAAGCTGCTGTGGGTGATGGGGCAGGGCTTCGCCTACGCTCTGCGCCCGTTGTTCGTCCACCCCAAGCGGCCATCCGCCGCGGAGCTCGGCAATCTTTTGCTGCAGCTCGCGTTCAATGCGCTGATCCTACATTTCTGGGGGGCCAAGGCGCTGGCCTACCTGCCGATCAGCGCGCTGATCGTGATGGGCCTTCACCCCGTCGCCGGCCACTACGTTTCCGAGCACTACGTGTTTCGTGCTGGGCAGGAAACCTACTCTTACTATGGCCCCTTGAACCGACTGACGTTCAACGTGGGCTACCACAACGAACATCACGATTTCCCATATATCGCGGGCTCACGCTTGGCCGAGCTGCGCGCGCTCGCTCCCGAGTATTACGACTCGTTGTACAGCCACAGCTCCTGGACCAGGACATTGTGGCTGTACATTAGCCGCTCGAATCTGGGCGGCTACAGTCGCGTGAAGCGTCGTTAGGCCGCTTTACGGCGCTTGCTCGCGGGCAAGGTCGCTGACTTGCGACTCGCGGGCTTGGAAGACTTCGACGGCTTCAGCGTGCCGGCCAAAACTTGCCTCAGATTGCTCTTCAACGCCGGGTGATAGTCTTTGGCCTTGGCTTGTTCGAAGCGCGCTGCCATGCGCGCACCGAGCTCGAGCAGCCGTTCCTTGCCCAGCGCCTTCTCGACCTTGGGGAAGAAGTCCGCTTCCTCTTCCTTCACGTGGTGCTCGACGATCTCGCTCAGCACCTGGCATTTGAACGGGAAATCCTTGTCTTTCCGGGCACGGTCTGCCTGGTACAAGCTGAATTCCACGACGCCGTGCTCGACCAGCGCTTCGCCCAAGAGGTCGGTCATGCCCATGGCCTTCTCGCAGGCCGGATAGAAGATCTCTCGCTCGATCGCGTCGTGCGCGGCCAAATTGGCGGCGAGCTCGTCGAAGTATTTGGTCTTGGCCGAGCGCGTGCGGGCCTTTTCGATGCGCTTGAATAGCGCCTTGACCTGTTCGTGTTGGGCCTTGAGCAAATCGATCGCGGAGCGTGGCTGCTGCTTGATGAAAGAAGTGAGCATCATGGGCTGGGTGTCCTCCGGTTGTGCTCGCAGCTACGCAATTGTGATGCCAGGCCCGAGCCCGCAATAGGGCCCATTTTTGGTGCAATATGCCGCGAGTCCGCGTTCGCTCCCGCCCTGCGCGAGGCTGATTGCTACGCGCAGCGGGCATCCCATTCGCTCGTGTCCGACGGCGATATCGCTGCGTCGGCGCGCGCAATCTGTTATTCCTAGGCGACACGACGGGGCTGCTGCCCGTCCGCGACGCCGCGAAAAGTGCAGCGTCGTCGCCAGTGCTCGAAGCGCGAGCGAGCGCACGGCGCGAACGGGGTGAGATCAAAATCTGCGCGGTGCGTGCGCTGATTCAGCGGAAAACATGCTGGTTCGAGCGCATTTTACGGCGACGAAAAACGACCGAAACCCCCGCTCGCTACGTTCGCGACCGAATTCGGATGAATCGCGGAGCTGCCCGCGAGAAAGGTCCACGGTTCACATGCCTACCATCGTCGACGCTGAGCCCGAGGCTATTGCCATCAACCCCGAGCGCACGGCCGTAATCGTGATCGACATGCAGCGTGATTTCTTGGAGCCAGGCGGCTTCGGGGAATCGCTCGGCAACGACGTTTCGTTGCTCGGCGCTGCGGTCGAGCCGATCAAGGCGCTCCTGGCCGGGGCACGCAAAAAGAAGATGCTCGTCATCCACACGCGTGAGGGGCACCGTCCAGATCTGAGCGATGCGCCGAAGGCCAAGGTGGAGCGCGGCGATCCCGCGACGCGCATCGGTGCCCCCGGCCCGATGGGCCGCATCCTGATCCGCGGTGAAGCTGGCCACGACATCGTTCCCGAGCTCTATCCGATCGCCGGCGAGCCGGTGATCGACAAGCCCGGCAAAGGCGCGTTCTACGCCACCGATCTGTATTCGATCCTGCTGCACAAGGGCATCGAAAGCCTGATCGTGTGCGGTGTCACGACCGAGGTGTGCGTGCACACGACCGTGCGCGAAGCCAACGATCGCGGCTTCAAATGCATCGTGCCGGGGGATTGTTGTGCCTCCTACTTCCCCGAATTCCACGCCATGGGTCTGAAGATGATCAAGGCGCAGGGCGGCATCTTCGGCTGGGTTTCGGACTCCAAGAAGATTCTCTCGGCGTTGGCCTGAATGGGAGATCCGGAGCAGTTTGCGGGAGCTTGCTCGACCGACCGGCCGCTGGCCGCGTCGCTCTTTGCGCAGCTCAGGGCAGGGATGCCTGGTTTCAGCACCTTTGTGAGCCCAGTAATTCCTGAGGGGTCCAGCGCGGGGGAACCGGAAACCGTTCGGTCATCAATTTTTTCTGTGCGAGTTACTGCGCCCGAAACACGTTGTTCATACGGAACAAGGTAGACGGGTGTGCACTGGCAGAGGCGGCGTGTGTTTGGTTACGGCACATCGCTCAAACTTGGTTGGAAACTGATTAGGAGAAAATATGAAAGCGACCTTCGGAAATAGCTTTGCGAAGCGGTCACTCGTGATTGCCGTGACGGCGCTGCCTTCGCTGTACTCAGGCCTGGCGAGCGCGCAGGCGGCGCCGCCGCCCCCGGCGGCCCCTGCTCCTGCACCCGCTCCCCCGCCGGCCGCGGCCGCGCCCGCCCCCGTGGCGGCGCCCGCCCCGCCGCCCCCAGCTCCCGCACCCGAGCCTGCACCGGCAGTCGTCGCACCGGGTCCCGCGGAAACGCCGCCCGCGCCCCCGACCGCCATGCCGCCGGAGCTTCCGCCCGCTCCCGCTGATCCCGATGCGGAGACGTACAAGCACATCAATATGGGTGTGTGGATGCGTACCGGCTTCGCGCTACAGAACGCCTCCAACCCGAAGAAGCTCGACGGCATCGGCATGGGTGGCGAAGCCGAGATTCATTTCAGTAACACCATGCGCAAGGGCATGTCGTGGACCGCGAACTTTGCCGCGACGTACGGGGCTCCGGACGGCGGGTCGTTCGTTCCTCCGTCGACGCCCGGTGGCAATACCAACGATCGGATCACGGGCACTGTCAGTGTCATGGATTTGATTGCGCAGTATGAGCCTGACCCTGCCTTCAACCTCTGGGTCGGTCGCATGCTCGTGGCCTCGGATCGCTCGAACTTCAGCGGTCCCTATTTCATGGCTCCCTGGATCTATCCGTTGTTCCTCGGGCCGCAGGGGTCCCCGTACGCAGTGGTTGGGCCAAAAGAAGGGCCCTTCGGCCGTAACGACGGCGCCACCGTTTGGGGCGGCTTCGGCGGGGGCACGTTCAAGTACTACTTGGGCGCCTACAACATGTTCGACGCTGCTCAGAAACCCCTGATCAGCGGCCGCCTTGCTTTGAGCCTGCTCAGCCCCGAGCCCGGCTACTACGGCAGCAGCACCTACCTGGGCAAAGACATCCTGGCCATCGGTCTCGGTGGTCAGTATCAGAAGAACGGCGACGGGACGATCAAGCCGGGCGCCACGGGCCTGACGGACTACGGCATGGTCCTCGCCGATGCCTTGTTCGAGAAAAAGATTGGCGATGGCGCGCTCGACATCGAAGGCGCCTTCTACAAATACGTGGGCGACGGCCAAGGCTTGAACTTCTCGTACATGGGCTTGGCAAGCTACTTGTTCAGCAAGTTCCAACCCTTGGTACGCATCCAACAGGCCAAGCAGAAGAAGATCGAAGACGGCGGCGGCGGCAACACCGTGTCGATGATCGACGCTCAGCTCGGCTACTATCTGGATGGCTATGGGACGCGCATGGCAGTGGGTTTCGCGCATTCGTCGGACGGCGCCGATCAAAACACCCAGTATTCCAATGTGGTTTTTGCCGGTATCCAGCTACAGAAATAAGGCAGGGCGCGGTCGCGGAGGGGCTCGGCAGACTGCGCCGGGGCCCTCCGTACCCCCCATAAATATCTAGTCATTTCGCGCCAGCATCGCTGGCGTGACTCGGTCGTGAAATGGCTGTGAAACACAGCCCGGAAAAGGATGCGCTGATGGGTATGACGAACGGGGTTGGTCAAAAGTCGAGCTCACGCAGAGTTTTTTTCTCCTGCGTCGGGCTCCTGCTCAGCGCAACCTCTCTCCTGAGCTGCAACAAGAAGAGTGAGGCTGCCGGAATCCCAGCGCCCGCGGCTTCGGGTGCTGCATCTGCTGCCCCCGCTCCTCAGAAGCAATTCACCGCCGGCTTCATCTATGTCGGCTCCAAGAGCGACTACGGCTACAACCAGGCCCACGCCGAGGGCGCCAAGACGCTCACCAGTATGGGCATCAAGGTTCGGGAGGAAGAGAACGTTCCCGAAACGCTCGATGTTCAGAAGACCATGGAAAGCATGATCAATCTGGACGGGGCGAGCGTGCTTTTCCCCACGTCGTTTGGTTACTTCGATCCGCACATCTTGAAGATGGCGGAAAAGTACCCGAATGTGATCTTCCTTCACTGTGGCGGCATGTATACCGAAGGCAAGCATCCCAAAAACGTGGGTAGCTACTTCGGCTACATCGACGAGGCCCAGTACGTCGCAGGTGTCGTCGCTGGTATGACCACCAAGACCAACAAGCTCGGCTTCGTTGCGGCCAAGCCCATCCCGCAGGTCTTGCGCAACATCAACTCTTACACGCTCGGCGCGCGTTCGGTGAACCCGAAGGTCACTTTGAGCGTGATTTTCACGGGTGATTGGTCGATGCCGGTCAAAGAGGCCGAGGCCTCCAACAGCCTGATCGATCAAGGCGCGGACGTCCTCAGCTGCCACGTGGATTCGCCCAAAGTCGTGATCGAGACCGCCGAGCGGCGCGGGGTGTTCAGCACGGGCTACCACGCCAGCCAGGCAGCATTGGCCCCGAAGGGCTACCTGACCGGCGCCGAATGGAACTGGGAGACCGTATACAAAGACTACGTGACCAAGATCCAGAAGGGGCTGCCCTGGGAACACTTGGTCCGTGGCGGCTTCAAAGAGGGCTTCATCAAGATGTCACCCTACGGCGCCGCGGTGTCCGACGCCGCCAAGGCCAAGGCCGAGGAAGCCAAGAAGAAATTCATGGACGGTACGTTCCTGATCTACTCCGGCCCGCTCAAGGACAACGCTGGTAAAGAGGTCATTGCAGCTGGCACCCAGATGGCTCAGCGCGACATCAAACTCGAGAGCATGGGCTACCTGGTGGACGGTGTGAAGGGATCGGTTCACTGACATGACTCAGATCTCGCCCGTGCCGACCAGCCCGGCAGGGGCGAGCGGCCAAGCACCGAGCGCGCGGCCAGCCCAAGGCCGCGCCGCTCGCACGAGCTTGCTGAAGAAGTTCGAACCGCTGCTCATCTCCTGTGCCTCGATCTGCGCGACATTGCTGCTATTTGGCGTGTTTCTCGTGGTCGATGGCCTGAACCCGCTGGACGTATATGAGGTGATGTTCCGCGGTGCGTTCGGCACTTGGTTCTCCTTCCAGAATACCTTGCAGCGTTCGGCGCCCTTGATGCTGACGGCGTTGTGCACCGCGCTGCCGATGCAGCTCGGGCTGCTGGTCATCGGCGGTGAGGGAGCGCTGGTCGTGGGCGGCGTGTCCGCGGCGGTAGTCGGCTTGTCCATGCACGACGCCGGCTCTTACACCATGCTCACCGCGATGCTGCTCGCGGGCGCGATCAGCGGCGGGCTATGGATTGCCCTGGTCGGTGCGCTGCGAGCTTATCGCGGTGTGAACGAGACCATCAGCAGCCTGCTGATGTCGTACATCGCGATTGCCTTGATGAACCACTTGGTCGAGGGGGCGCTTCGCGATCCGGAGAGCTTGAACAAGCCCGCGACGCGTCACATCGGCGACGCGAACATGCTCGGCCCCATTCCTGGCCTAGACGTACACTGGGGCCTGATCTACGGCGTGGTGGCTTGCCTGTTCGGCTTCGTGCTGATGAAGCGCACCATCTTCGGCTTCGCAGCGGCAATGACCGGCGGCAACATGCGAGCGGCGTTGCTGAGTGGGCTGCGCGTTCGACAGTTGATGGTCCTGACCTGTTTTCTGGCCGGAGCCGCCGCTGGCGTCGCGGGCATGGTCGAGGTTGCAGCCGTGCACGGGCGTGCCAACGCTTCGCTCGTCGCAGGCTACGGCTACACCGGGATTCTGGTGGCGTTCGTCGCGCGGCAAAACCCGTTGGGCGTGATCCCGGTCGCGCTCATCCTGGGCGGCATCGGCGCGAGCGGGGGACTCCTGCAACGCAATTTCAGCTTGCCAGACGCCAGCGTGAAGGTGCTCGAGGGGATCTTGTTCATGGTCATCTTGGTCAGCGAAACGCTGTACGGAAAGCTCGATCTGTGGAGCTTTGCCCGCAGCGCGACGGCCCGCAAATCGGCTCAGGCCGGGGCGGTTGCCTGATGTCCGCGGAGCTCGGAGCTTGGGGCGTCCCGGTGGCAGTGCTGGCTGGCGCGATTCGCGTCAGCACACCCTTCATTTTCGTGAGCTTGGGTGAGTGCATTACCGAGCGCAGCGGACGCGTCAATCTCGGCCTCGAGGGCACCTTGGTGATGGGCGCCATGGTCGGCTACGGCTGCTCGTACTTGACCGGCTCGCCTTGGGTGGGCGTGCTCGCCGCCGGCCTAGTGGGCGTGCTGCTCGGAGCGCTGCACGGTTTCTTGTGCGGGCGTCCGCGTGTGAATGACATCGCGGTCGGCATCGGCTTGATGCTGTTTGGCTGCGGTTTGGCCTTCTTTCTGGGTAAACCGTTGATTCAGCCGAGCGCGCCACATCTACCGGCGATCCCGTTCGGGTTCTGGAGTCAGTCATCGCAAATCGAAGACGCCCTGCGCGTCAACGTGCTGTTCCTGCTCGGCGCGCTGCTCGCTCCGGCGGTCAGCTTCGCGCTCAAGCGCACGCGCTGGGGGCTGATCGTGCGCACCGTCGGTGAGAGCGCCGAGGCTGCGCGCGCCATGGGCTATGACGTGAATCGCGTGCGCACGCTGGCGACCATGGCAGGTGGCTTTCTCGCCGGCATCGGTGGCTCGTTCCTGTCCTTGTTCTACCCAGGGAGTTGGAACGAGGGTCTGTCCAGCGGGCAGGGATTGATGGCCGTGGCGCTGGTCATCTTCGCGCGCTGGGATCCCGTGCGGTGCCTGTACGCCTCGCTACTGTTCGGTGGCGCGAGCGCACTCGGCCCGGCACTGCAAGCCGTGGGCGTGACCAAGGGCTACTACCTGTTCAACGCCGCGCCCTACGCGCTGACTCTACTGATCATGGTGCTGAGTAGCTCTGCCACTCGCACCTCCGCCGATCAACCCGCGGAGCTCACAGTAGCTCGTTAACGAGGAGATGGTAAGAATGCCGTACGCAGCCGCAACCCCCTATCCGTGGCCTTACAACGGAGATCTGCGTCCCGAAAACACCGCTCTGATCGTGATCGACATGCAGACGGATTTTTGTGGCAAGGGCGGCTACATCGATCTGCTCGGCTACGACATCTCGAATAGCCGGGCCTGTATCGAGCCAATCCAACGCGTGCTCATGGCCATGCGCAGCAAGGGCTATCACATCTTCCACACGCGCGAAGGGCATCGCCCAGACCTTGCGGACTTGCCGGCCAACAAGCGCTGGCGCTCGCGGCGCCGCGACGATGGCACGAGCGGAACGGGCATCGCCGATCTGGGGCCCTGCGGTCTGGTGCTGGTGCGCGGCCAGCCCGGCTGGGAGCTGATCCCCGAGCTACAACCACTTCCGGGCGAGATGGTGATCGACAAGCCCGGCAAAGGCTCGTTTTGTGCCACGGATCTGGAGCTGATCCTGCATCAGAAGCGGATCGAAAACCTGATCCTGACCGGCATTACCACCGACGTATGCGTGCACACCACGATGCGCGAGGGCAACGATCGCGGCTTCGAGTGCGTGATTCTCGCTGATTGCTGCGCCGCAACCGATGCTGGCAATCACGCCGCTGCGTTGAAAATGGTCACCATGCAGAGCGGCGTGTTCGGCGCGGTCAGCACCTCGGCCGCTTTGATCGAGGCCTTGCCGTGACGCAGGCTGCCGAGCGACTAGACGCTCCCGCCGCTCAAGGCTCGGGCATGCGCTTGAAGAGCGCTGGCAGCGCGCCGCCGGTCTTGATTGCCGAAGCGGTGACCAAGCGCTTCGGCGCGCTGACCGTGCTCGATACGGTGTCACTGCGCCTCGAGCCGGGCACCGTGCACGCTCTGCTCGGTGAAAACGGTGCCGGCAAGAGCACGCTCGTCAAATGCATCATGGGTTTTTACCACGCTGACGGCGGTCGAATCGTGGTCGGCGACTCGGCGGTGCACATCAAGAATCCGAAGGATGCGCAGCTCCACGGCATCGGCATGGTCTACCAGCACTTCACCCTGGTCGAGAACATGACCGTGGCCGAAAACCTGGTGCTATCTCGAGCACACGTGCCGGGTTTGATCGATTGGAAGAAAGAGCACGCGGCTCTGGATGCGTTCATGGCCAAGATGCCATTTTCGATTTCACCCACGCGGCTCGTGCGTCAGTTGGCTGCGGGCGAGAAACAGAAGCTAGAGATCCTGAAGCAACTGTATCTGGGCAGCCGGATCGTGATCTTGGACGAACCGACCAGCGTGCTCACGCCGGACGAGGCCGACAGCGTGCTCGGCATGGTGCGGGACATGGCTCATCGCGGTGAAATCAGCGTGCTGATGATCACCCACAAATTCCGAGAAGTGACGGCCTTTTGCGACGAGGTGACGGTGCTGCGCAAGGGCCGCTTCGCCGGCAGCGGCCAAGTGAGCGAGCTGTCCACCGCGCAAATGGCGGAGATGATGGTCGGCGCCGAGCCTCCCAGCGCGTCGGTCGCGCGGGACAGCAGCAAGCCGAAGGCGATCGTGCTCGCCGTGCGTATGTTGCAGGCCGATGACGACATCGGCTTACCGGTTTTGAACGGCGTGAGCTTCGACGTACGCGCGGGCGAAATCGTGGGTATCGCCGGGGTGTCCGGCAATGGCCAGGACCAACTGGTCGAGGTCTTGGCTGGTCAGCGCAAGTTGCGCTCCGGCGATCTCCATGTCCGCGGAGCCAGCTATGGCGCGACTCGCCGCGAAATCCGCAAGCAAGGCGTGCGCCTGCTGCCGGAAGCACCGCTGCGCAACGCTTGCGTGCCCAACATGACGGTCGCCGAAAACATCGGCTTTCGAAATTTCGACATCAGCCCGTTCACCTCGCTGCGCTGGCTCGTGCGTCATTCCCGGCTGAGGAGCCATGCCGATACCGCCATCAGCGAGTACCGCATCAAGACGCCTTCGTCGGACGAGCGCATCGGCAACTTATCCGGTGGCAACGTGCAGCGCGCGGTGCTGGCCCGTGAGCTGAACGGCGAAGTGCAGCTGCTTATCGTGGCAAATCCTTGTTTTGGATTGGATTTCGCGGCAGTGGCTGAAATTCGAACGCGCATCATGAGCGCGCGCAACGCGGGTGCGGCCGTGCTGCTCGTCAGCGCCGACCTCGACGAAATATTCGCGTTGGCCGATCGGATCCTGGTCATGAGTGAAGGTGCTATCGTCCACGAGGTCCCCGCCGCGAGCGCCGATCTGCAAGAGATCGGCCGCCACATGGCAGGCCACGGTTGAACCAATGCAGGAATCATTTCGGGTCGATCTCGAGGCCATGATAAAAGGAGAGATCGCCTGGCAGCCATTCAGGACAGGGATCGAGATTCATCGCCTATATGGCGAGCTGGGCGTGGGGCGCTCGGCGGCGCTGCTGCGCTATGCGCCCGGCGCCAGCCTGCCGACTCATCGCCACTCGGGCTTCGAGCAGATTCTGGTGTTGCAGGGTTCGCAGGTCGATGAACGCGGCCGCTACGGCAAGGGCACGGTGGTCGTGAATCCTCCGGGCTCGCAGCACGCGGTGGCAAGCCCAGACGGCTGCGTGGTGTTCGTCACCTGGGAGCTGCCGGTGGAGTTCGGGGCGGAATGATCGCGCCGCTCGCCAGCGCCGGCGACGCGCGCCTGGGGCGCGGCTCCGGCTGGTCTGCCGAGCTCGAGCTCGGCTTCGAAGTCGTAGCGGGTCGCTCGGCCCTGGTGCGCAATCGTCATCGCGGGCCGCTGGCCGTGCAGCGGGCTTTTTACCCGGAATCGAGCGATCTTGCGCACGTGTATTTGCTGCACCCACCGGGTGGCGTGGTCGCGGGTGATCAACTGACCGTGCGCGTGAACGTCGCACCCGGCGCGCGGGCGCTGGTGACCACGCCCGCAGCCACCAAGTTTTATCGCAGTGAAGGCCGGGTGGCTGAGCAGACGCAACTTTTCCGCGTGAGTGAGGGCGCAAGTCTCGAGTGGTTGCCGCAGGAAACGATCGTCTTTGGCAGCGCGCAAGTCCGCACGAAGACACGCGTCGAGCTCGAGCCGGGCGCGAGCTTTTGCGGTTGGGAGGTGGTGTGCCT
>Ga0247779_1000393_pt1 | contig 29326 bp, 40 predicted proteins | sample UWRJL221509R5_FD_179925 | JGI IMG/M metagenome (GOLD analysis project Ga0247779, IMG submission 179925) | Plant litter microbial communities from Arlington Agricultural Research Station in Wisconsin, United States - UWRJ-L221-509R-5 | ecosystem: Environmental > Terrestrial > Plant litter >...
CAGTATTAATGAATCTTTTGGAACTGCAGGAGCTAATGGAAGAGTAGTTGCATCAAAGCTGTCAGAGTACCCTGATATCGTAAGAACAGCACTTGTTGTCGTTGAATTAGAAGCAGATGTTGTTTGTCTTACGACTACAGAATCCCCATTATAAACAGTACCCGGCAAAGAAGTCCATATACCCCCATTTATTTGATATTGACCTCCTGTTATGGTTATAGCACTCCCAATATTATTACCTCCTATCAATATCATGTTAGACATAACAGTCGTAGATAAAGGCTGCCCTGTAAGATCAACAAAAGTGAAAGGATATACATTTGAATTACCCGCAGTAATTACACCGCATTGTCTTTTAATAATAGTAACTCCATTCACTACAAATGAAAAGGTAAAAGAATCAGCTCCTGTTGCATCAGTATTGGGAGTATACACCCATTGTCCACCTGTAAAATTAATTGCCCCTTTAGTCGGAGCTGTTACAATAGTGATATCCGATTGAACAATATTATAATCATCTTCATATACAAATGAACTAGGTGTAATAGGAACCTGTATAACACCATCTGAAAGTGCTTGAGTAGAAAATACAGCCTGATCAGTATAATTGTCCCAATAAGCGATAGTATCTCTTCCTTGCTGCTTATTTAAATGAATGGTACGTTTAAAAAACTTACTTAATTTCCTTGGGATGTCTCTTAACCCATCAAATCCTTCACGCATCGGAACAGAGTTATTTGGATCTTGAAAATATATAGTTCCATTAGGAGATTCACAGTAACACTCTGAAGCATTACCCATACCATATGTACCTGTTTGACTATATCTAACTTTATTAAATAACTTGTCAGATAAGAATGCTTGATTTTGTCCAGCCTGATCCTCAACAATAGTAGAAAATACCGGTATATGACAAACATTTATTTCTTGGATACATACTACATAATTACCACGCTGTCTTAATTTTCTAATCCATCCGTAATTACTAGATGTTTCCCCGTCACCTTCACCAAATAATCGTTCTGCATAAAATCTGTTCAATAAACTTACTTTTGAATCAATAACATATTTATCAGAATATCTGATTGAAGCTTTTCTTACTTTAATTCCATCTCGCTCATTATATAAAAACCCTCTACCATAAGAGGTATACTTAGATTCATATAAATCACTGAAATTAAAGTCTTCGACTAAGTATGTCGTATAATCAACTTCATTCACTGCACTTACCAAATCTCTTGTTTTAAAGAAAACATCACCATCTGTAATTACTCCTGTAGTTGTTTCATACGCTTCACTAACTATATTAAACTGCTCTCCAACTTCATAAAATAAATTACTCAAATACGTAGTTGTGTCACCACTTACTACAACCCTTTTTTTAGGGGTATATATTTCAATAAGAATATTCTTTCCTGCTATAGCAGCTAAGTCAATAGCTGAATTAAGCCTTACTTTAAGTTCATATGTAATAATATCAGGTTCAGGAGCGGTATCAGTTACAATTTCAAATCCTGCCACTTGTACGTCAATAAAAGGATTGTCAAACCATACTTTAGTCCCGGCATTATCATAATAATAAAATGTTACTCTATCACCCGGACTATAATCATAGTTTAATATTGAAGAACTATTTCTTTTATTAAAGATTTTTAATGGGTTAAGCGATAGCACCATATAGTTACCATCTACTCGTAAATATTTCGCATCAATATCTAATACAAATTGATGGGTAGTATTTTCAGATAATAACCACTGATAACTTGCCGCACCAATTGGGGGTGTCCCTGTAAGCTCCCATGTCAGCCTAGGACTTAATCCTTTGCTTTGAGCATAAGAATCAGTTTTAAAAATATAATTATCTCCTGTAATTAATGGGAATGCTCTACCGTATCTATCATAAAACTGTAATGCAGCTTGATATGCCGAATTTGTCTTCAAAGCATGGATAGAACTAAATTGCCCCGAACCTACACTTGCTAACTCTATATATGCTGTTTGGGCTTCGTAATATTGAAAATCTACCCACCTTAAATCATAATAATAAGATTCAGCAAATGCTGATACAGCTACCCCTGGCATTTTATTAGCGGCCATATATTGCAATGCCCCAAGTGTATTGTTATTGTATGCAGGATCAACAATATATTCATATTGTCTTTTAGCATTGCTATCCCTTATATCTACAGTTGTAATATGTATAATATCCCCAGTCTTTACTGTTCCATCAAAGACAACCGTGATTTCTCTTGCATGTGACGCTTTCTTACTCTTAGAGGTATACCCTAAAATAACAAGAGGATCTGCATCTGAATTAGGAGCCACTTCTAATTTAGGGTCATAATTAGAAATTGTTAAGTTTACATTCACTACTGGGCGTTCATACCCTTCAGTAATGCCTCCTAAAGCGATTATATTACCATTTACAGATTCTTCTGTCTCTGCTTTCTGAGGAACTCTATCGTACTCTAAATCAGTTTCTACAGGGTCTATATTGACATATGATCCATCATTATAAAAAATAAAAGAATAAGTGTTATTAGTAGGGTCATAAGCTTCATAAATTTCTTGTGAAATATCTATAGTTGTATTTGGTAATGCCAATACGTAATCTCTATTAACAGATTTAATAATGAAGTTATCATACAATGAGAACCGAGCTGCAATATCAATTTCCTTAACTCTATTTGTACCAATATCAACGGTAACTATGAAATTATTATTCTTTGTAACGTCTTCTCCAATTGCAGTTGTTGATTCCGTAATTGGTACAGGACGTTTAGAATAAGCTGACCATGTACTAGCCTCATTATCCAAATAAATAAATTGATTTCTGAACTGGAATAGTTTTTCTTTTAACAAATTCACTACCCTACCAGTGTCGTCATTATAAACAGCAGTAGGTATTTTAATAGGCTGCGCTTTGATCAACCTGAAATCATCTGCTGTTAATACTCCGTATCCGCCACTTCTAAGTCTTGGAATACTAATATCCCCTATTTCTATATTCCCGTCCGTAAAACCAAGCTTAACTCCATCTACAAGCGTTATGCTTCGAACATAGTTATTTACAGTTAGAGGTAATATATTAATCCCCGCGCTATCGGTTAGATTAGTGAATAATAAAGTCTTTATATTTAAATCAGGGTCATATTCACCTAACTGATGATAACCAAATGAATTGTATATAAAAAAATAAGCTTTCCGTATATCTTCGAACTTCTGTGCCCCGATACATTTATTAAGACCTGCAGGTAAGATATATCCTAAAACCTCAAATGTAGATGCAATATTACTTCCATCTCCATTTTCCAATTCAACATTCCCTGTATTTTGAAAGTTGAATGCCTCATTGTAATCTGGTGATTGAATAAATTCAGGTGCATCATCCAAATTCATACCACCGCCTATAAATAACCTTTTTTCTTGCATGTTGTTACGATTTTGGAACTAACTTTGTTGAAACTCGTCCCGCGTGTTCCATCTCATTCAATACAAAAGGATTCATCCTCATTTTACAAAGCCTTTTTTCTCTAAAATATTCTTTCTTATATTCATTCACCTGAGCATACCCGTACTTCTTGGGCATATCTAAAGCATTTTTCCACCTCAAGTAAGCCAATAAACATTGAGTAGCCCTAACATCCACAGAAAAATCATCACACTCCTCATCATAACCATCAGATAGATATTCCAATACAATATTTGGAGTATAACTATCCATATTCAAAAATATCACCCGGTTACCTTCATCCACTTTATATTCGCCTCGATCAGGAGTACCACTATTAGCTCCATACAAATTATAAGTAAGGCCGTTATAATAGTAGTTATTGAAATAAAGCATATCATATGGGTACAATCCGTAATCAGTTCTACTGCCAACTGTTGTTACACCCCTTAATCTATTCTCAGTACCACTATTAATCAATGTGGTAAGCTGTTCATTTCTTTTATAGGTAACCACTTCTCCTTTACCATTTATTTCTCCAATCTTAGAATAATGAATATAATCACATGGAAGATCTACAGTCTTATTAGCATTTACATTCAGAATAACCGTTTTAAACGTGCCAGTTATATCTAAATTAAATTCTGTTTCAAGTCCTAACTTCCCAATATTCCATAAACGTAAAAACCGATGCTGTGATTCATCGGTACTGCTCAGGAACTCTCCTATAATTCTTTTAAGTGTAATATTCATTTTTAACTAGGATTAGATATAGCATCGTTAACATAATCTATTGGTACATTTTTCATAGGTAGCAGTTTAGCCATTATTTTAGTCATTATCCGACTCTCATAGTTCTTCGGTATATTAAGAGCTGAAGTAAGCAAATCATCACCACTTACAGCCCCTACTAGTTTAATGGTAGCCGTTCCTTCCAATAGTGGATTACTTGTCTCATATACAATATTACCATCTTCAATCTTATACAAAACCATCGATTTAGGTAATCCGATCAAACTTTGAGAAAATGATGATCTACTTGTCATCGGGATACAAGCCATGCATTTACTCCCAACTATTTTAACTTCAGACACCTCATTGTTATTAGGTAGAGATGTTGGAGTACTTGGTAAAACTGTATATTTAACACCATCACTCCCTACTAATATTGGTTGATTCTTAAACACTGAAATAAACTGATCATTGCTGTAAGTGCTCTCTCCATTATTAGAGTTCTCTATTGCGTTTAAATAAGCCATCTCAGCCACTTCCATTGCACCAAGCTCTGCAAAGTACCTCAACCCATAATTAGCATCGTCTGAGGCTTTTAATTTATAGTATGAATCTGATATTAATTCAGCTAGTTTTCGATATGTAGTTTGCTCAGCCATTATTTTTCAGTTTGTATTTTTCGTTCAGCGTATTGTTCAACTTCAACATCACGCATATTAATTCCTATGTCTGACATTGCAATAAATAATATCTCATCTAAATCTGTATCGTCATATCTAGGCTGCACAGAGGTACCGACATTATATACAGGTCTGCCATTTACTAAAATATAGCCCCACTTAGAAGGGATTATATTTTGCAGATATATAAAATTAGCTGAAGCCAAATTTATAGGGTAAAATTGAAGATAAGCTTTATACTCAACATAGATAGGAAAATCAAGTGTAGGCATATCATAAGTCGAGTTAAGTTTATTTCCCAATCTATCATCCTCTACTCTTACGACTTCCACATCTTTCCCATTTAAAGTATGCCTTAAAGAATCAATATGAAGCACATCAGTAGGCTTGGTATATTTTCCTGCATTATCTATAGTTATAGGGAGTGGATCAGTTTTAAAGGCTAATAGTGACTCAATATTCTCCTGGTTAATCTGATAAGTTTTATACTTAGAATTGAAGAACCTCATCTCAGCTCTAGGGAATATCAAGTTGAAGTCATCCGGAGAAATAGACCCATTAAAACCACTTTTAGTAGCCCTATACTTCAACAATCTATAAGCTTCATCTATTGTAGCCATATTTTTATATAATTAACACATAACAAATGTAACATTTATAAAAATAAAAAAGGGAGAAGTCATTTTACAGACTACTCCCTCACTGAAACATTATAGAAAAGCTCTTACAAATTCATATTTTTCAAAGCGTCGTAGAGCTTTTTAGCCTTACTATCACCACTCATGGCTAAAGCTGATATTTGTTCAGGAATATCAGATTGCGGATCTACTGGCGAAATCGCAACATCCGTATCTTTAAATTTCAAGATGCCTTCATCAAGAATAATCACACCTTTGCTTAAAGCTTTTGTGACAAGGTATTTAATCTTGTTTCTAGGGTCATTGAACACACTCAAAAAAGTGGATGAATTAGTTTTAGATTTTAGAATAAACTGAGTTCTGATATTGTCCTCCTGCTCATCAACATTTGATACATCAATACCAAATACCATTGCGATTGGTAACATTTCTTCTAATGAAGCCTCTCTTGCGGTCTTCTCAGCTAAATAATCATCATCTGCCTTTTGACGTACGGCCAGCATTGCTTTTGACTCATCAATAAGACGGTATTTGACCGGAACATCGTTAAGCTTGTTCTCATTGTCCTCGCAAATGTCCTGAACCATCAAAGCATCAAATTTAGCTTCTTCATTAGCCTTTATTTTAATGTATCCTTGAGTAAAAATAATGTCATTCTTTCCATCGACATTCATCAGCCTTTGTTTAGTAGGCTTAGGCGACTCCTGATCTTTTTCCCAAATACTATTGTAGCCATGTAAAAATCTCCATGCTTCCTGTTCACCTCTTTCTTTATTGAAAGCTACTCCGGCATTTGGAGCAATGTATATACTTGGATAAGGGTTATCCAATACTTCGCCTGAAAGTTTGTCTTTCGGCTTCTGTGCCAGGAAATCCTGCGTAAGTTTAAATTCATAAAAACCTTTTTTTGGTAAGGCTCTCTTCTCCGTTTGTCTTTTACCAAATGAAGGGTTACCGCGTTTTGTTGGAGCTAAAGTTTCCATTTTTTTCTTTTCTATAAGTTTATAAAAATCCCTCCCATATTTCTATGAGAGGGAATAGATTTATTAGTTACCTTTTAGGATTGCATATTGTTGCGCTCCAATTACCCTAGCACCAAAATATCCGATAGTAGTGTAGATTTTTTCTGCTCTTGTACCTCCCCCGTCAGAGTATAAACCATTCTCTTTCATATGCCATTTATTAGAATTAAATGGAGTTTGATACATTACTGAGAAACGAGGCAGTGTTACTGTTGATCCATCTTCACGGTATGAAGACGTTTTACCAGTAGGCATAATTAGAGAGAACCTATTACGAACTCCTAATCCTTGTGAACCATACATAGTCTGTTCATCAAATAGCCCATAGTTAGAGAAGTTGTACTTTCTGTTGTAAATTTTCAAAGATTGAAAATCACGGTTTAGATTGATACCATTTCTAGTACCAGCCTCAGAAGCATACACGATACCACCATTATTGATCTCTGTGAAAATAGAGTTCTGCATCTCAATGTTAGCCGAACTATCAGAAAGAATATCATACTCTTTAGGCGCACCTACTGAGTTTAACGCTCTATCTAACGTGGCAAACTGCGCGATACTCCAAGTCGAATAGTCCATATTGATACCATTCGCTTGAATTTGTTTGATCACACCGTTTGAACCCTCTTCAGCATACGGAAGATTTGAAGTTTGAGTACCCTCGAAAATCAACAGATCTCTTTCCATCATCAGACGCAGGTTAGTATCCTGTAACTGTTTATATGTGTAAGAGAATTTACCGTTAATTTGGAACTCAACTTTCTCAGCATCAGAAAGGTCACCAATTGTATCATCAGAACGGATTTCAGTACAGTAGTTGCTATACTTATCAATGTTCCTGATGATAGTTTCAGTTTTATCTGATTGCTCTCCTAAATAAAGAAAACCACGAGCTAACAGCTCATCTCCGGCTAATACTGAAGAATTTTGTCCAGTAACAAGTGGTGTCAGAATAAATGTGTGTGCATTTGGTGTAGTCTTAACCGGAACCGCTGAGACACGTGAATCTACCCCTGTACGAGAATTTCTGAAAATCATACCTAAGCTAGGTAGTGATTTAGTACCTGACTGTGAATAAGACCCTACACCAACAGTAATTGTTGCCGGGGCACTGTTAGCTACTGTAACATCTGCAGAAGCAGTAACGAACCCTAAAGCCCTACCGCGTGACTGATACCACAAAAATTGTTTGTTACTTGATTTTTCCTCGTTACCCATTAGCTCAGCTAACGACGTATATGGTGCCCATCCGTAAGTTTCGTAGAACTTATCAAGAGCGTGAACATTTACTATATTAAGGCCGGAGATAAGGCCTGCTCTGGTGATCGATGGATCTGCGTAATTTGCAGGTGTGCTATTTGGAACGGTGATTGCCATTTTTTTTCTAGTTTAAAATGTTTGACTAAGGAATTATTTCCATATCATATCCGCAACACTTTGATTTAAGTCAGGCGAGGTACTAGTCGGTGTAAGATCAATGTTTTTAATATCAGCAACAACATCCTTGGTTGCAGACGTTTTCATTTGTGTGGCTGAAGAAGAAAGAATTTTATCGAAGTGTTTTAATTTTAGCATATCCTCTGCTATTTTTAAAATATTCTCTTTTCCATTCTCGTCAACCCATCCTAGATCTTTGGCAACTTGTGACTCTCCGGTAATCAGCTTCTTCATGTAATCAGCTTGTGAAGCCCGTTCTTCATCAGTTATCTTGTAAGCAACTTCCTCGTCACCAACTTTAAACTTAAACTCAGAAATTTTAGGCATCTCCACATCTACGTCAGCAATCCACTTTTGAATAGATTCGTCAATCTGCTCTTGAGTTAATTGTACTGGCTCCGGTGCTTTTTCTTGTGTTATTTTTGGGAATTCTATGTTCTTTTTTGATTCTTCTAAAGCTAATCTCGCATCTCTTGCGTCACGGCTTAGAAGAAGTTCTTTTTCATCAATCCTGTCGTTAAAATCTACTGCTTTTTGATATTCATCAGGATAAACTTCAGGATCAATTTCGCTTAAATCCTTTTTAGCTGGTAAAGTTCCAAACTTAGCTTTTATTTCAATATCTACATCTTTGTCTGTCCATTTAGGATTTTGAAGCTTTAAGTTTTCTTTTACAACATCTACATCAGACATTGTATTGTAATCTTTATTCTTCTTAGATAAATACTGATAAAGCTCATCTTCTTTACCATCTTGAATTGCATCAAAAATTTGTTTAGAGTACTCATCCTTAAATTCAGGAAGCCTTTCTACTATTTTTTCTACAATCTTTTCTGTTACGACAGGCTCAGCTTTAGTAGGTTCAACAGCATCTAATTTAGTTGGCTCTGTAACTACAGGCTCAACAATAGGTGCTTTGGTTTCATCTACCTGAACTTCTCCATTGTTGGTAGTGGGTGTATCCCAAATATTAAAATCTTTTGTAGTTGGCGTTTCAGCAACTGGTGTTTCAGTGTTTTGATTCTCTTCCATTTTCTATAATGTTATAATTCAAAGGTATAATTTTTAAATTATATTTTCATTATTGCAAAACAGGCTGCTGTTGCATTGCATTTTCGTCAACGTTTAGCTGCATCTGTTGAGGATCTTGCATTTGTTGCTCGGGTTGTCCCATTTGTTGTTGCTCTTGCTGTAAAGTTATTTGCTGATCTTCTTGTTGTAATTGCAACTGCTGTTCTCTCAACTCTTCCATAATGATCTGTTTATTAGACTTAGCTATATCCCCAATGCCTTCGAATACGAAAGCTGGTACATCAGCAATACTAGATCCTTCTTTACTGAGAATAGCACTTGCAATGTTAGATTTAAGAATAGATGAATACTTACTGATTTCTCTTTCTTTTTGAGCTTCTGTCTCTTCCTTCATCAAAGCAAGTGAATTTTCAAATTTCATCTGTTCTACCTGAATTTCTCCATCAGATTTAGCTTTAGCCCCTGCCACAGCAGCTTCTGTATTTGCTTGGCTATTTGCTTGCGCTTCTTCCATTCGCTCCTTACGACGTTTCTTATCACGACTAGCTAGGAGATAGGTAGCATACTTAAGATTAGACTTAGCTAATAACCTAACCTCTATGGCATCCTGCAGAGTGATAGTTTCATTGCCTAAACATATCTGAATGTTATTTTCTAAATATTGTTCTTCCTGATCATCAACTACTGCTTGAATTTTAACATCGAAGTTTGTTTTTTCAAAATCATCAGAAGCTTCAATTTTAACATATTCAATTCTATCCTGTCCTAAAGCTTGTCTATAACCATCATAAAACTGAACACCTTGTTTCTTACCAAAGACTAATATATCCCATCCCATCAACTGACATAATCTAGCTGTGCGCTCCATTACGTTAATATATCCGTTGTAAATGTAGTTAGAAGAACTTTCTCCAATTTGGCGTGCCTCTTTAAGAACCTGTTTGCCTGTTGCTTGATTAGTAATGTTTCCAGCGTCCAAATTGTTAGACCCAACAATCCTCATTAGTTTGTCGTATTCCTGGTTCCACTTGTTCATCAATTGCTCTAACTTACCTGAGAAAGGAACATTCATTGGCTCTATAGGTTCCCTCCGAGATTGACCTTCGCTATTTTCATCGGCAATACCTTTGTAGTACTGGACACCAGTTTGCTTGTAAATTTTATATAAATCAAAAGGCGTTAAGCTTTCCATTCCTTCTCCAAGTGTAATATCACTCATTGTGGAAATGTCAACCTTGAATCCGTCCGGTGCAGCATTGGCAATTATTTTTTGTTCCTGCAACTCTATCAGCTGCATTTTTTTGATAGAAGGGATCATGGTCTCAATGAAAGGCTTATTGCTCATCTTCTCATTGTTATACATGTAGGTAATCCAAGGAAGCTTAACTTCAGATAAATTGTTTTCCGGCTTAATCATGTTCTTAGCCAATCCCCATTCTAAAACATATTCAGAATCAGTGATCCAAACTCCTTTATAGTCTACTTCATAAGGTTCTACTTCTAAGTAGTTTTTCCCATCAGTTTTAACCCCATTCTTACGGTCTAAGATCTCCTTACCATATCTGTCAATACTAGACTCATATTTTAAATTATAAAGTGTTTTGAGGTCTAATTCAACTACCTGAACCCTGAATGAATCATATGGCCTAGCAATAGCGTTTGTGAAAGTATCTTGCCATCCCCAACCAAATTGAGCTGAATTACCGTTTAGTCCTTTGTTTGACTGAGCCAATTCGAATAATTTAACTTCAGAAATTTTCTTAGGATATTTCATCCGAATATCAGCAATACTCATATCATATACTTCACCTTGTATCTGAGCATCTCTGAAGTCATCCCATTCAGTATAAGTAGATATAATATTTTCAGGTTTAGTAAACCGTATTTTTATTCTCCCATTCGAATTGATATAGGGTTTTATCTGGCAAATACCACATTCCAATAAATCTTTAAATATTCGCTTTTTAAGCACCCCCGTCCAATCATTATCATAAAATACAAGATCCACAAGCTGTTCCATTATAACTTCTTCACGCTGTCTGTATGTAAATCCAAACTGCATTTCTAAGTCTTTTTCATTATCAGGATCATCATCATTAAATTCTTCTAATTGAACTCCTGATTCATTTTGTAAAGCCTGTATTTTTTCTTTGTTTTTTAATTTGAATAAAGCATCTGCCTTAGCTTTCTCACGTTTAGTCTGGCTAATTGGATCTATTGCATTACATTGAATTTTCTCAATTCTTTGCATGTACCTATCGGTTAACCTGCTCAAAAAAGGAATAGCTATAGGAAGAGGGGAATAGTCTAAATTAATGACAGACATGTCACCATCCAAATCTAAAATGTCTTTATATTCCTCCATCGGTTGAGTACCAGAAGCAAAAGCCCTATTGTAGTCAAATCTATTTTTTCTTTGGCTTGCCGATTCACCATTGACTCCGTTTCTCCACTTATCAAATGCTGATCGCATTAATCTTAGTCCGAACTCACGTGAATTTTTATCTAAATCTGCGCTTAGAATATTTGGATAAGTGTTGTCATTAGCCATTTGTATACAATTATTTTAACAAATATAGAGTAAAACTAATAATATTTTCTTGAGCGCTTGATCTCCATTAGTTTTAAAGGCTTTTTCTCTTCTGTCTTAGCTGTGCCTTCAGCACCACCAATTAAAGCCATCATAAAAGCAATAGCATCATCAAACTTTGTTCTATCATCGGGATCGAAATTAATCAACTGCTCAACTAATTCTATAAAATATATCTTGTAATATCTGGATTTTATATATTCATCTGCAATAATAGTTTGCTTTTGTAATGCAAACCCATCATTTGAAGGAGTGCCGTATTTAACTTTTACATTTTTTCTTTGTGGATCTATGGTGCATTTAGGTCTCCACATGATATAATGCTTAAATCCTTCTTCAATAAACTTTTCATAATAATCATCTACGTTACTCTCATAATTTGCCTTACATCCGAAATATTGACACAGTAACATTATATTTTTATGGAATTCACTTTTATATCTAGTTCTTTGAGCATACCTTATCACACAGAAGCCGCTATTGTCAGGGTCACTTAAATCAGCTTTTTTATAAACATATGCTACCCCCATAGATTTTTCAGTACCAGTAGTAATTGTTGCGGCAAATGGATCGACACCAATAGCGAAATTATGAGTATTGCCAGGAGTAAATAGACCTGATTCATGAGGCCGTCTTAAATTGCTCTCCATGGGAGAATTAAAGTCCCATACCATTTGAAAGAATCCTTTAGGATCATCTCTCCATTTAACTAACCCATCATAATCTTTAAAGAAAGTAACCTTTCTAATTAAATTTTTAGGAGCATTATCTTCGTCGTTTGGATTTGTCCTTTCTAAATAGTCTTTTTGAACCTCTAGCAATTCATTATCAAAAGTACTATCAAAGTTTTTTAATTGCCATACATGCTTAATAGTCAAAGGATCTTTACGCTGAGCAGAAGAGAGATCATCCCCCTCAAGACCTTCCCATGAATCCAAAATATATTGTTTAGCAAGTTCTCTTTTTGAATATCCGTACTCATCAACAAACCATTCATTAGTTACCGGATGCTGGCCATAATAACCATAGTCTGCAGGAATAAATAAATTTGTACCCAACCCTGGATTCCTTCCAGTTTTTGGATTTACTTTTTTCATAGAGCAAGCATCCCATATCATTTTGAAATTTTTACCACCTTTCTTCTCCATCTCCTCAACAGTTGTAGTTTTAAGGCCTTTTCCTTTAATAGTCGGCCCTTTCATAAGACACTTGGTTACTACATCATGTCGCTCTTTAACGTTAGAATCAAGAGTTTTTCCTTCTTCATCACCAAAGTAAGTATCTAATTCCTCACCATCATAACCTAAAACTGATGCTGGCTTAAAGTCAATTTTAGAATCTAATGAATCTCCATATACTTTTTTCTCTTTACTAGACCGCTTACGAGCTTCAAAGAATTCTAATACGCTCGCTGGTCTTGTTTCACCTGTATCTAAAGGTTTTAACCATTCTGGCAATTTAGACCATGATCCAATAAGTTTATTGAATACACCTTTACCATCAGTATTAGTTTTAGATTGTATTCCGGCATATTGATATTTTCTCGTTGCAGTACGAATGTAAGCTATACATGTTCCCCATACAGTTTTGCCGAAGCGTCTATTTGACACCAAAACACCAAAGGCTAAATTCTTATTTTTCTCTATAGCATCCCACCATAAAAAGGCATCTCTTTGAGCATCAATAAAAACCAATGTCTTTCCTCTATCTTTCCAGTAATTCAAAAAGAAATAGTGGTAGCCTGTGATATATTCTAAATTTCCATTATTAAAAAACCAATATCCATTTGTGATCCTATTGAACTCCTGTTCTAAAAATTCATCAGTTGGTTCTTCATTTCTTTTTGGCTGCTCAGTATAATAAAACCTCTGTTTAGGTATTTCCTTATCAAAATTAGCTATCTGAGCATATCTAGGCGGTTTAGGCATGATAACTGTAATCTCGCCTATTTCTCTTTGAGTAGGAAAATTCTTAATAGACTCTGATAAAACCTCTTTGAATCTAGCCATTATGTAGGTTGTATAAAGTCTTGGATATTAGTTTTTCTTTTAACTGGTTTAGACTCAGACACAACAGCTGGTTTATTTTTATCTTCTTTATCATTCATGTCATCAGCTAGATCAGATAATGTTTTAAAATTCTTCATCTGTCCAATGAGGCTTAAAAAGCGTTCGTAGATTTTATTTTTTTTAGACCCTAGCATCTGAAGTTTATTATCTATCTCTTCATCATTCCCATTATCCTTTAAAATCATAACGTCATCAGCTATAGTCCCAGCCACTTCATTACAGGCATTGATTAAACGTTTAATATGTGAAGCCTTATCTTTTTCTACATATGCCTCTAGTGATTCTATGTAAGCATCTATGGATTTATCTCCACTTCTAATTGATTTGTCTACCATTACTTTCTAGTTTAATCTGATGAGCATACATATTCTTCATAGTTCCTTTTTTAGGCATCCTAGCACCACTATAGCCTTCTCTTTTAGAATAATGCTTATCAAATTCGATGAACATTGTATTAATTCGTTGCCTGTAGTATTTTGTGAAATTTTCAATAAGTTCTTTCCCTTTTACATTGACAATAAAGCTCATTTTTTTACCTCTTATCTTTTCAACCAAACCTGCAGCTAACAATTTTCTAATCTGAATACGTGTCTCAGGAGTATCATAACCATAAAACCTAGCATCTTCATAAGTAAACCACTCATAATGATTCATTAAAATAAAAATGCAAAATATTCTATAATCAAATTCATTTTCTTTGCACCACTGCATAATTATTGGAAAAGCTGAGATCCCATCCATATACTCCGAAACGTGCATCCTAATGATCTTAACCTTATCATAATACAGCTCCTCCGCCTTCTTTCTTATTTTCTTTTGAGATACACCATAAGCTTTCCTCCTTAGCTTACCCATAATATACCTCGTATGCCATACTGCCTTTTTTATACGTTCTTTATTGCTTTCCTTGGTATTCCTTACCTTAGCTTTTAGAACTTTTACCTCTGCTTCCAGATTTAAGATCTTTCGCTGCATACCCGGAACTATCACCTCTTTAATAAACTTTATACTTTTACCTTTCATAGTCACCTTTGTCTTCTTAACAAAAGGAGCAGGTCTAGGTGGCTTTATAACTGGCCTCCTAACTATTTCTAAAGATTCATCTTTTTCCTCTTCCATTGTCACGATATTAATCCAACAATTTCATTTTCCCTTAAAAATATATATCCTTTACCATCAACTACAATCGGATAGTTATTGCTGTCTATTGTAATTACCGTGTCGCCTATTTTAGCTACGTCTAAGACACTTCCTGTCATTTCATGAACATCCATTGGGGTATGTGTAATTTTAACCTGTAGTGGATTCTTTTGATCTTCTACAGAAGATAAGAATATTCCGCTTGCAGTTTGGGGTGCTTTATCTATAATTGATTCTCCTAAATAGCATTTAGGACGCATGATATATTCTTTGTCTTCAATTTTAAACAATACATTATCAATAGATATTAAATCACATAACTCACCACTCAATTCCACACTCTCATCACTCCATTCATATGCTAAGTAGTGAAGGAATAGTTTATCCCCTACTTTAAGATCAAAATCTGCATTTTCAATTACCACAGTAGCAATTTGTGGGTTTATTTCCAAGTGATTTACGTTAGTCATTTTTTTTGTTCCAACTTCACCATCATCCTCTCTATCTAACCAACTGGTAGCTCTGACCAACTCAATTCCATTCCCCAAGTTATAAGTCTTCTTATCACTTTCATCAAACTTAACCCCTATTTTTTTATTTAAACTCAACATACGAATAAATTAAAAGTGCCCGGACATTATAAGCTGCTTAATCACCATTTCTGAAGAAAACCTACATGCCGGGCAAAGTGTCAAATGATTGTTCTATAACGGTCATGGTATGAAGATTAAGCATCACAAATCTAAATAATTATTTCCATACCTTTGAAATAGTCAATTTTAATCATTTAAATCAATACGACATGAGTCAATTAATCACAGTAACTACTTTCAGTAAACTTGCTGTAGTAGACCAACCAGTAACAACAGCTATCCCTATGGTGATCAATGTTGCCAGGATTGTATCTATTACCACAAGAGCTGTTGCATTCCAAACTACAGGTGTAACAAATGTTGTGTATGCACTTCCGGTAAACAATACTACCTATCAGATCACTTTGGTATGTACAGAAACTAGAGCTGCATTATTAGCCTTAGCTAATTCAAATGCGATCGCTACCTAGTAAAAAGTTTTTAAAATTAAAAAGCCCTTACTCATTTACGAGAAGGGCTTTTATTTTGGAATAAACTTTTACAGTTCTCCTTTTAAAGATTGAGCAAGACTAGCTTGGAATGCAGTAGCATAAACTGGTTTACCCGATAAAGGATGTGGAACCATGCCACGCTGCAGCTCTGCTAAATCAGTTGCCGAACTAACAAAACTTACTTTTGTATCTCCACTAGATACAGACTCTTTAAGCTCTTTATCTTCTTTAAGAATAGCTTTGTTTTCTTTGTTGTCTTCAAACTCAAGTTTTGAAGCATCATGTGTATCGTGAGTTTCAGGCTCTACAAATGTTACATCTTCAATTTGAGATTTCGGTTGCACATCAGAAGCCTTTTGCTCGTTGGTTTCTACAGTTGATTTTTCAGCAGTGTCTGCTTTAACTTGTTCGGTTTCTTTCGCTTTTGTTGTCATGACTTTTTTTGATTAAATAAAACAATTGTTATTCCAAAAGTAACAATTAAAATTATCTTCTCTTTCCAGTTGGGGCTTTAATCAAAATTGGTAGGTTATACTTGCTAATATCATATGTAGGGACTTCATCTTCTTTAAAATAATTCAGTTGATACATTAATCCACTTGTGTTGTTAGCATACTCCTGTTTGTATGGTATTATTCTTTTGAACTGCGTGTAATCGTTGCTAAATTCAAAATCACCAAATAGATCAATACGTTTCTTAAGCATTTCATAAAAGTCATACACATCCGGCCTATCCAATCTTATTGTGTAATAAGTGTTAAAGTTCAATGAAGCTATTTTATTAAACATTTCATTGTCGTAATCAGTTAGAACCATCTTCTTTAATTAAATTCATCATCAATTCATTATCTGCCTTTAGTGCTATTATCTCCTCTTCAAGTAATCTTTGTTTGGCTGCAGACTTACGTAACAAAAGTCTATACTGGTCATTAGAAGAGGATACTTTAGCAAAATGATCAAATATGCTTTTCAATAAATCTATTCTATCCTGCTGTTTTATTGACTTTTCAGTTGGTTTGTTTTTCTTTAAGAAAAATATAAGGTCACTTTCTAATTCAAGAACAATTCCTTTAGCCTGCATTATTTTAATAAATGACTCAGCATGATTATCTAGCTCAGCTAAATAAACTTCTGAAAGAGCTAAGTAGTACTGCTCTACTTTAGTCATTTTATCTTCTCTCCATCTATCTTGTTCGTTTGCCATATGTTAAAAAGGTAATTCTTCTGCTGTCATATCTGTATTTAACTCTATTTCCGTCTGTACAGGCAATCTCATCCATTCATAACTGAAATGTGTACCAGTACCAATGATCTCATAATATCTGCCTTTACGTGGATCTAGCTTTATCTTACCTTGTATAGCTCCAACAGTACCAACATCTTCAGGTTTCACTTTATTGACGTAAATATCTACTCCTGTTTTCCCTTTATTAGGCCAATCAACAGTAATTATTGATTTCCCATTTGCATTCCATGCTCCACCACCTTTAATTTCATCTGCAGTAGGAACTTTACGCTTTGGAGTTTCACCTTTTGATGATGGCATTATACTAGGCTTTACAGCATGAGCTATAGTATGAAAATGAACTTGATTATCTTCAGACATTGAGTTCCTTGTACTTAAAATATCATCTAAATATGAGTCTTCCCGTCCAGAATAAATATGTTTGAAGTTTTTCCAACTGTCTGCTAACCCTGTATCTAATTTTTTACCATCAGGAGTTCTAAATTCAATAACCTTTTCCCAAAACGCTATGGGAGTAATACCACTTTTAAAATCCTTCTTGTCAAAGATATAGAAGTACTCCAATATCCAATTCAAATTCTGACTATATTCAACATCAGTAATTTTATTGTTATACTTATTACTGAAATCTTTTCCAGTCCTCATTTTAATCAGCTTTTGCATGACCTCCTTTGGAGATCCTAAATCTGGCACGAATAGAGCGTGTCTCTTGCCATATTCTTCTGATAGACCTAGTAGCACCTCCAAAGCAAAGTAAGTCTTTCCAGAGGCAGGAAAACCTGTCCAATCCGTAACTCCTCCCTGCTTATGCGTATAATGTTTATTCAAAGCACTAAAACATGTAGGTAATCCAGGAAATCCATCGTGCTTTAAGTAATCTATCATTGGGTTATAAAAGTCATCGTAACCTAAAACTTTTATAGAATCTGATTCTCGTTGTTCTGCCATTATGGATTCCAAACCGCTCCTGTCGGGTTTTGTAAAGGCCAAATAATATTAGCTATCCCTTTATCTTTATCGAAGTCCCATTGTCCGGTCAAATACATATCAACCACTTCAGATATTCTTTCTACCGTAGCTTCAGGACATAACCGAAGTATATGTTTTGACCATGTTTCGATCTGAGTCTCACTTAGTGGGAAAGCCACAACCATGTCTAGTCTCCAAACCATTTTACCTACTTCTTCTATTTTTTGCTCGTTAAGAGCCAAACCTTGCCGCTGCTGCTTCTCTAGTGCTTTGCTTTCCTGTTGGTTTTCCATTTGTTGTATTTTTAATTTGTAAAACTATTTCATTGAACTTGCTATTGATTACCGCTAAATCTTTATCCAAATAGTAAGATGGCAATTTGTCAAAAAGCTGTAATGCGAAATCACCTACCTCTTGATCATCAGCCACACGATTATGTTTCTTTAATAAAGCCGTGATATTCTTCCTTAATAACCCGACTGATTTAGCATGAACAGGACTAAAAACGAAATCATCATGCATCTCATCAAAAAACTTAGAAATAATCCGGTGATGCGCGGAGGTTTTTTTTGTTTTTAAATTAGCCTCTACTGAAATAGAATTTTTATCAGTTTCAGAAGAATTGTTAAATTCTTCATTGATATTAAGATATTCATTTGTAGTATTAAAAGTTATAGTATTAGTGTCAACCTCATTTACTACCCCTTGTGTTTCCAATTTACTAGGGTAGTCAACCTCATTTACTACACTAAAATCTTCTATAAGGAAAAGAGGCTGATACTTATTGCTGTCATAATCACCATTTTTATTTGCTCTTTTTGTAACTATAATTAAGCTATTTGATTCCAGTTCTTTTATTGCCTTTAATATTGTTGGTTTAGATACTTTTAAATCTTTACACATCGTATTTATAGAAGGCCAACAATGAATATTTTTACCAGTATAGCTAACTAATAAGGCGTACACAACTTTTGAATATACTCCAATGTTACTTTTCATTATTTCATTCTGAACTATACCGTATCCTTCTTTTATTCTACCTGTCTTCATTTGTTACCTCTTTTCAATTTAATGATTTCTCCACATAAAGTAATACTAGATTTGTTTAATAAATTTGGATATAAGTCCTTTAAAAAGGATATTAATACTTTTTCTGTAATATTAGCAGTAACCTCATAATCATATTCAAATGCTATTCTGTAAGAATCAAAATCCCTTTTAATATTTTTATGTTGTTGTATCCTTGATTTTATATTAGTTGTTTTACCTACATATATTGGAGTCCCATCTTTATATAGGATATAAATGTATATTGTCAATTTATTTTTATCTACATAGACTATTTCATTTGTATCCTCATCAATAAACTCATTATATTCTCTTCCTCGACGTTTTAATTTTGGATTTGTAAATTGTTCTCTCATTTTGTTATTGTTTTTAAAACTGTTTGATGATAAGAAATCCCTACTTAAGAATTTCTCTAAGCTTTTTTTGTTTGTCCTCTGCTAGGTTTCTAGTCCCTTTGAGGCACATATAAAAATAATTGGGTTGTACTCCGATTTTTTCTGCAAGGTAAGATTTCTTAAATCCTGATCCTTTTACTTTTTCTCTTAAAATTCCTGTCATGAAACAAATGTACTGTAATTATTTACAATCACAAATAAAATGTATAAATAAAAAACCTGCTATCTCCCGACTGCAGGTTTCAGACTATTTAACAAGTGTACCATACTGGGCTCGAACCAATGACCTAACGGGTATGAGCCGTCCGCTCTGACCAACTGAGCTAATGGTACGGTTCAAATCTAATAAAAAAGCCCCACAATTAGTAGGGCTTTAATGTTATGCTTCTGACTTCAAGGTTAGATTTGCAAATGTTGCCCCTCTATCAGTCATGATGTAATAACTTGAATTTTTATAAAGCGGAAATAGCTTTTCTCCTGCATTATAATTAATGAATGCGTAAATCTCTTTATCATCTTCAACTCCCCAAATTTCTTTTGATCTTTCAAATTCTTCTGGCTGATGAACAAAGTGTACAAAATTGTACATCTCTCCTAGGAAAGTATTAGACTCTCCATTTTCGCTTGTAATTCTTCTTAAAATGAACATAGTATATAAATTTATTTATGAATGTATGATTCAAAGATATATAAATTTATAATAATAAAGCGTTCCGAGTAGGATTTGAACCTACGACCTATGGATTAACAGTCCATTGCACTACCTCTGTGCTATCGGAACAAGTATACCCTACAGGACTTGAACCTGTGACAAATGCGTTATGATCGCATTGCTCTACCAACTGAGCTAAGGGAACATAGCGGTAAGAACAGGAATCGAACCCGTATCGGATCTCACCGATAGTAACAGTTTTCAAGACTGCCTGCCCCCATGGACACTACTTACCTTACTGAGGAGAGAAAGGGATTCGAACCCTTGTGCCGGTTACGACAGCTTGTTTAGCAAACAAGTAGTTTCAGCCACTCACTCACCTCTCCTATTAGATGATCTACTTAGAATCGAACTAAGATAGGCAGACCCAAATTCTGCTGCACTGCCATTGTGCTATAGATCATTTTTGCAACCGGAAAAGGAATCGAACCTTTCACATGGAGTTTTGGAGACTCTATCGCCACCTTGGAACATGTACGGCTGTAAACGAAAAAAGCCCCTAATTTCTTAGAGGCTTCCTTCTGTATAGTTTTAAACTATCACATACCAGTTCCTCCTTGATCTTTAGACCAATTACTCGAACTCTGTGATATTTGTATTGCTTTCATGCCACAAACATAAAGTAAAAATTCACAATTTTATAATATTATGGAATAATAAAAAAAGCCTAACATTTCTGCTAGGCTTTAACCTGTCGAATTCGACACCTTTAGAATTATGCTTCTACTGCCTCTTCTTCTTTCATTGCCTCTACCTCAGCTTTGCTAAGTGTTGCACCTTCCATCCATGCTTTAGCCAAAACTTGAATATCATTGCACATTTCTTCCAAGTTCACTACTAAAGGAAACTTGTTCTCTGCGTGACGATCCAAAGCAATAACCGGAGTCTCAATTTTAACTTTGAAAGGCTTGCCAAATTCTTCAATCAGCTTATAGCCGTATAATTTTACGCTTTCTACGTTGTTATTACCACCAAACACAGCTTTCGTTACGTTTACCCCATCAAAACGCTCATCGTTGTTGTATTCGAACTCACGGAAGTACTTGTCGTAGTCCATATTCTCATCCAGGTTGATCGTATGGTCTACAAGAGTAGTTCCGTACATCAACATTGGAATTAAACGATCCCAAGCGTTAGAAAGATCCCTATTAATCGGCTGATCAGACTTCTTACTCCAATCTGCATTAAACATCTGTCTTTCTTTGTTCTGCTCTACTGCTGAATACTCAGCCTTAACGAACTGTTTCTTACTTTTTACTGTGATCTCAATTTTTTTGTAGTTAAGCATACTTTTTCTTTTTAATGTTTCAGTTTATAATTGTATTCAAATTTAACGTTTTACAGCTTAAATTACTGCATAAAGATCACTTTCTCTCATAATTAAAAATGTCCCTTCAGGTAAGGTAATCTCTGTTCCTGCATACTTCCCGTATACAACCTCGTCTCCTACTTTTACCTTAGTAGGTATAAAATCACCGTTGTTAGTCGCGTACGTGCCTTCTCCGACAGCTAAAACCGTACCTTTTAATGGTTTCTCTTTTGCAGTCTCAGGAATATAAATCCCTCCTTCTGTTTTTTCTTCTGCAGGTGCAGGAAGAATTACTACTCTATCATGTAGAGGCTTGATGTTTATCTTCATTTTATTGTTGTTTTAAAATTTCTATGTACAAATCAACAGGATCTATTAAATCTGTTCTATCACTCTCTTCCATTAGGCTTTTAGGAACCCATTCTAAGATGGGAACTTTATATTCAGTTTCAGTCTCTTCCAAAACCCTAAATAGGCATACTGGTTCTTTTTTAAATATTACATTCATCTATTTAAATTTAATACTCTTTTGTGAATCAGGTTCCGGCAGATCCATTTTAAGAAACTCTCCCGCCCACATTCTTATTTTTTCAGTGTATTCGTTGAATTGTACAGTTGTAAGCTCCGTGGTACTCATTATCCTTGTCATTACTTCACCAGTCTCAGGATCTGCTACAAGTTCATCATTTTTATCTTTCACCTCTGTTACTAAGAACTTCTTTGCCATTTGATCTTTTACATCCAACATCTCCATACCTGTTTCATCTGCTATTTCTGACAGATACCAATGTAACACACTATTCTGTTCTACGCTCCTTTTACGGTAGTACGTCTCATAAGTAACCCTCAAACGTACTGACTTACCAAACGACTGTAGATTGTCCCTTACAACGTCTCTATTGAGGTGAACTAACTTTGGATTGGAAGGATCAGTGAGATCCAAGTCTGCTATTGAAGTTTTCTTCATACTAATCGTACCCTTCGGATATTAAATTATCAAATGGATCTATATTATTCGGACATCTTATTGCATGGACATCATTCACTCCACAACAAAATGGGCATTCAGTCCAGCATATGTGCTGTTCTGTATCATCGTATTCTTCTTCCATATTATTCTTTTTTAAAAAGTGATTCTAATGCTTCGTCTATGTTTTCGTATTCCTTCCCTTTAATTTTTGGTTCTGATTTTAAAGACTTATCTGTTCGAACGTATCTAATCTGATAATTACCCTTAACCAACATCATGATCTTAGTAGATTTTGATACTCTCTTTTGCTTCACTGGCTTTACGGGTTTCTTTTTCTTAACCTTGACCATCTTAGCAACCCGAATTTCCTTTATTTTCACAGGTTTCAACTTCTTAGGCTTAACACTGGATATTTTACGTTTATATTGCGCCTTAGACAAATGCTCAATGTCTACATACATCCCGCTGCAACTCATCCGATGAACATTTTCCCAGTACATCTTACCCTCCGGTGTAGAACTCCATTTAAAAGCCATAATTAAAGCACCAGATAGACTTTTGCATTCCTCCGGACACTTATAACCTTCGTGATTTTTAATAGCACACGAACGATAAGGAGCAGGTAATTCAAGAAGCCAATCTTTTACTATTTTCATTTTTTTAATGCTTTATAAATCTGTTCAGTAATCCATCCGGTTAAGTATGCCTGTGGCTCATCATTATTTTTATCCAATTCCATATTCCGGTGAACATAAATTGAATTTACCAAATGAACTACTTCATGAGCTATTAACATATGTGAAACATCAGGTTTAAAGAATACCGTAAAAAATTCTAATCCAATACCACTAGTCCAAGTCGTAACAAATGCACCGAAAGAATTAGGATCTTTACCTTTATGGTCTATACCTAAAGTTTTAGAAGATTCATCAAAATCATCTGTGACAACTATTCTTAGGTGTCCATAGTATATTGGAATAGCTATTTTAGTTATCTTCATTATATTATTTTAAGTGTGAAAAATATACCACACAGCTGCATTTGAAATATAGATCTATCAAAACCAACAGAAAACAACTCCACATCATCATACTCCTCAGCCACATCCGCTTCCAATTCTTTCAACTCCTCCTTGCTAATCTCAACTGTACAATATTTATTGCCAGGAAATTCTAATAGCCTATTTGCTACCGTTTCGATTCTTGTAAGTGTTCCCATAATTAATCGTTTTGATTATCATCAATAATAAAACCTTTAGCAAATCTGGTCTTATTAGGATCAGAAATTACAGATAATACTAAATCATTGAATTGATTAAAAGTATCATTGAAAAAATCTTTATCATTTCTATTTCCATTTATTAAGAATTCTTCTTCTGTTTTACCAAATCTTCTCCCACAACAATGGAAAACATTAATAATACCCCATATGCCTTCTACTTTTGTCCTAACCAAAGTTTCGAACCTTGGTAGGAATAATTTTTCGATACCATTTGATACAATCATCTTATGACTTGATATATAGTCCGGCCATATAGCAGGAATATCTTGTTTAATAATTTTACTTGATCTTAATTGCATAATGTTCGTTTTTAATATCGTTAGCCAATTGTTTTCTTTTAAAATATAACTTCATGTCATAAATTTTAAGTGAGAATTCTGTGTCAATCATACTCGTAGCAGCAGTTATTGTGATTGAATCCCTCATAAGTTCATTTATACCTACAGACATCTCATTGTAGTCCTCATCCGAGAACTCAAAGTCAGCCCTTTTAATATTCAGCTTTACTAGCATCAAAGCCAGTTCTTTTATGTTTATCATAATTATTTATTTTAGTGGTTTCTTTAATACTTCAATATTATTCGGATACTTTCCTAGCCTATCACCCTTGAAAAAATAATATGGGTTGATCCATAGCAAATCTTTAATCTTAATATGAGGACACACATACCTTCTGATAGATAAGTCCTCTATTGCTTTTTTAAATGTATTCACAGACTTAATTCCATTGTTCTTCATGTACTCCTGCCTATTAATCCATATGTACTCACACCCAACATCAATGTAGTACATCACGTACAAAAGCAACTCCTTAGATCTAATAGGCAAATTCATCATGTTATCCTTCCCGCCTGTAACATCAAATACTTTTGTGAATGGTGTAGCCTCAATGTATATCTCCTTAACATCCGGCTCCTTAAATTTATTAATCACATTTCTGCTTTTCTTCCTCGCAGGAATCCGTAGTTTATAATCTTCATCACCTATCAAAGGATTCAAACCCAATTTACTTTCGTCAATCTCAGGTCGTATTTTTAATCTTCCCATATCTCAAATGTCATCATTTATTTCTATTTTGTCAATACACTGACACTACTTATAAGTCAACATATTGACATTAACCTTTTAATACTGTCAATCATTTGATTTTGGTACTAACACTATTTTCTCCTTTTAATACTATTTAAACACATGTTTTTAGTGCTTTTTACAATTATATCCAGTACACCCATTATATAAGTGGGTCAGAAAAATAAAAATTGCAAAAATTTTAAACCCAATTCTGAAAAATGTATATATCCGTGTGGTGGGGATTATCCCCCTATCCTGACCGGGTGCCCTTGTTGAAAGAGATCGTTTTGCTTTGACCGGGGTGGCTTGTTTTGCTTTATGGTCTTCTACTTTGGTTAGTGCCCCTGCTGCTGTGATAAAGAGAAAGTGAACCGTACCTATTGATCGCTTATCATAGTTGCTTACATCCAATGCCAGCTACCAACATGACCTCTTCCCCCTATACCATGTAAAATAGATCTTCATACCAATAGCCTCCCAATTGCACCTTGTTATGACAATCAAACAATAATAACCTATCAACCCCGCTAAATCGCCTAACAACATTATGAAATTCAAACAATTTACACGCGTATGTATGCGGAGATTGGGGAGAATCCACCCTATAATAATGCATAATCTACCTATTTTAGCCCTTGAGGATATGTAAAAGGATATGAAAATGTGATTGGAAAAGTTTGGGATAGATAATTAAGTAAATGATATTCAGAATGTTGGTTATGAAAATGATAGGTTGTATATATAAGTATATTAAATTGGGTTGATGTAATAAGGATTTAAGGCTGTGTAATGGATTTTTAGGGTATGATATGTGATAGTATTCGTATTGGCTCCTTAATCGTTATAAGGGCTTAATAATAAGTATGAATTTATTTTAGGTTACAAGGTGTGTTTAAGTATGTTTAAAAGCATATTTCAAATTAAATCAAAAAAAACTTTCTTTTTTATTTGGATGTTATTAAAATAACTCCGATACTTGTAGTGCGTTAACGAATGAACGTTACGCTTTAAGACTTCGCAGTCATGAAAAACATACTTAACAAAATCGCATCAGAATTAAATAGAGAATCAGCTTACGGTGAAGGTAATGACGGAGGTGTCATTTTGGTTATCGTTGGGATATTGGTTATCGGATTCTTTATCGCTAACAACTTATTATAATATTCCTGTGTTCCTGCGAAGTCCGCAGTGAATCCTTTGCCCCGCCTGGTTCGCCTTGCGGGGTTTTGGGGTACATGAATATTATGAAAATAGCCTTATCAATGGCTTTTGTAGTTGCACTGGGTGCAAGCTGCAAGAAAGAAGTTAGCGCTCCTGTTAAAACGGAAAGTGTTAAAAGTATTAAAAAAGCGGATATCAGATGGGATCTTCCGGGAGCATCAAAGCCTACAAGCGGTTACGATGATAGCGGTAATCCTACTGATGATGGTATAGGAGGCTATCCTGAAGGAGCAAATACGTTCCCTCATAATACTGGGGCATGTTATTGCGGTCAATATCCTAGTTGTCATCCTCAGCCGACAAATACACCGCAAGAAAATTGCGATCCTTGTCAGACATATCCGCCAAAATGATAAAAAACGCCCCGCCTTCGTAAGATGAGCGGGGTTTGAAGGTGCCAAGCAATGTAGTTTGGCATTAAAAGACTTCGCAATGATTATTTCAACAACAGAGCATCACGAAAAGTTCATACCAAAAGTCATAGCTGCGACAATAGCAATGTTCACAGTTTATGTAATAGCCCAAACAACAATCTTTTTATACTTTAACATTTAATACCAAATACTATGAAAACTACAATATATACTAAAACTAAAAAAGGTCAAAAACTAATAATCGAGATTAGATGTGATGATGAGTGCAAAAATGGGCACGATACATTTTCTATCACAGGAACTATTCTTGGTAAAGCTTGCAGTTCTAATCATTATTATGCGATTAAATACAATGATGGTAAATATTACAGGCATGAAGGTGGCGGCTGTATTCATGATGTTATTTTAAATGCACATCCTGAGCTTAAACCACTGGTTGAAATTCATCTATCTGATGGGGATGGTGTGCCAATGTATGCGGTTGAGAATGGATATTACCATATGCGCAACACAGAAATATTTAAAAAATATTTAAGGCTTACAGATGAGCAAGTAAAAGATTTCTATTCAATTAAACCAACATCATCCCAAACAGATAAAGGCATATTCATAGATAAAATAGAAGCTATGAAGCCTATTTGGTTAGAAGAGGCTAAAAAGGCTAAAGAACTAATCAAATCATTACTATAAGTAATATTCCCGAATGCGTTAGCCTAATTCGCAAAGGCCGGGAACAATAAAGCTGATACCTTACTATCCGCATGTATGTGTTGCGTCACATACCGCTTACTGTAGCGAAATACACATACCACGTAGGTTATACGGAGTTTGCACGACTTAATGGGTGCCTAGGTTGTAAATAACAATCGTGTCTAAGGAGCGAGTTCTAAAAAAACTGTATGCCTATGGTAGTGTCAACTATCTTTTAGATGTAATGCAGCCTATGACGGTTCCAAGCCCGTGTAAATGCAGAGGACATAATTAACTAAACAATGCAATAAGGCATAACAAATTTAGACTTCCATTTCATGAAACAAACTCAATTTTTAGCAACATTCACAGATTTAGAAAACGGTATGCTTGCATTCATATCTATGCATCTTAAAAAAGATAAATTAATGTACTCGTCTATTCTTAGAGATACAGATTGTGAAGAAAATGTAAGTGTTAAGTTTTACCCTGTAGACAAATTTAGCTTTGAGTACGTAAGAGACGAGACTAAAAAATTAATAGGGCTATAACACTCCTGCATCCTGGAAGTCCAGGAGTCCAGCCTGCTGCATTCGTGTAGCGGGCTTAAAAAGCAAAACAATGAAAAAGCTAATCTTAATTCTCTTACTCCTGACAATAGTAGGGGTAGGACTCAAAAAAGTATATGACGTTGGCACTGCTCCTGATGAAGAGTGGTTTCACCGGAAAAGAATGTCAGTTGGTTATTCTTAAATTTAAGTAAAATGGGAAAAGATAGAAACGAAAATGAAATATATCTACCGAACAACATCAGACCAATGCATACAGGCCAAGGACTAACTAAAAAACAATTGAAATATTTCAAAATACCTAGAGGCATGTACGAGATTGCTCAAGACTTATTTAATGGAGATTTTTGGGAAGCTAATCATTTTCAAAATAAGTTTATTGGGAATGGCGTTCTCAAAATAGGGAATGGGACAAAAATATCATTAATCGAATATTAATTATTACAATCATGCAAAACATATTGAAAAGAATATTCAAAAAACGTTTTGAATCAGACGAAGTAAAAGAAAAGCTTATTGTCTCAAAAATGGAGCGAAACGGCTACAAAGCTAAGTTTGATAACGGTAAATGGTTTGTGAAGAAGGGCAACAAGACAAATATATCTAGCAACCTATTCGATATATACGAGTTAATTTTACCAATGCTTAAAGATTAATCGAATGACACACCGCATAATCAGGTACAGAGATCGCAACTATGCTAGAGAGGCATATCGTTGCATGTTAAACCAAATTAAAAAATAACGTTATAAAAATAGGAATGGAACTAACACCAGAAGAAAAAGAAGCTCTAAAAATATTTCATGAAAATAAGGCTTACAGAGAAGAGGAGAATCGCAAGCTTAAAGAAAGTATAGCTTTACAGGAAACAATGAAACTACCTTACCCAGAACACAGAAGGATAGAAATACAGGAGTCAGACGAGCAAGGTATATCTCTTCTACTAGAACAAGAAAGAAAAGACATAGTAGTCTTAACAGCTGGTAGGTACTATCAAGATGGCGGAGACATTGAAATAGAATTAAACAAAGAACAAGCTAGATCTATAATCAGCTTCTTAACTAAGTTCATTAGTTCAAATAATACCTAATTTAAACCCCATGACAACTTCAATCAACAAAACAGCAGGTCAGTCTATCATAGTTAAGATATTCGTTTGTATAGAGGCTATTGGGCTTCTAATAGGTTTTTTAAAATTGATTTCACTTATTTAGAAAAACATTTGCATCTTTGGCGTATGATAAATCATTGCTGTGGAAGGCATGACATATCAAATAACTACCTCAAAGATACTTTAAAAGGGTTAGTGATTTAACAAAGGATACCAAAAGGCCTTCCACAGCAATACAGGTAATCATGTTAATATCGCTAACCCTTTTACTATGCAATCAACTCCCAATACCACATAACCTTACCGAGCCTGTTTAGTGCCTTTATAAACTAAACACTCGAGTGGTACTACCCGTCTCAGTTGCTAATATATCAGCTATTCAAACCAATTTCGAGATCGTAACCTAAAGAAGATAGTTAGGCTATGAATAAAGAACTGAAAGCATTAAGGATGCGCTTAAAGGGA
>Ga0247779_1000394_pt1 | contig 29304 bp, 19 predicted proteins | sample UWRJL221509R5_FD_179925 | JGI IMG/M metagenome (GOLD analysis project Ga0247779, IMG submission 179925) | Plant litter microbial communities from Arlington Agricultural Research Station in Wisconsin, United States - UWRJ-L221-509R-5 | ecosystem: Environmental > Terrestrial > Plant litter >...
GGCAGTGGGGGAGGAGGAGGCGGCGGCGGTGTTCCCGTCCTGTAGATCACCGTCCCGTCGATCACCACCGAGCGCGGCACGATGCGCAGCGGCAGGGTCAGCGTGGTCTGCACGTCGGCGCCGGCGGTGATGGTCACCGTGTCCGGCCCCAGCAGCACTTCCTTGTTGTTCGCATCGAGCACGCGCGGCGTGAGCTTGCCGAGCTGCTGCAGCCGCGCGGTGGTGTTGGCGTCGAAGGCGATGCCGAAGCCGCCGTTGGCGTCGGTGCGGCCGACCGGCGTCGAGCCCGCGGCGCCCGCCGTGCTGACGAGCAGCTCGATCGAGTAGCCGCCGAGGCCCTGGCCCTTCGTGTTGACGAGGCGCCCGCTGAAGGTGCTGCCGCCGTCGGGCTGCGTGGGCGTGGTCGTGGCGACGGCTTCCGCGCCGGTGGAGAGCAGCGACTGAGCGCTCACCGCGGCCTCGACGCGCGCATTCAGCGCCGCCGTCGTCGGATGCTGCGCGCCCACTTTCGCTTCCATCCGCTTCGCTTCGACCTGGTAGCGCTGCGTCATCGCCACCTGCGTGGTGTTGACCTGCATCACGCCGCTGCCCGCGTAGCGCTGCCCGAGCGTAGCGACCTCGTCGGCCTGGAAGGCATCGGCGGCGACGGTGCCGCCCAGGTCTGCGGAATAGGCATTGAGCGCCGGTGCGGCGAACACGCCGATCGACTGGTTCGCCCCCGCCGCGTTGCGGCAGAAGGTCGAGTCGAACACGTGGTTCGGCAGGTCCACTGTGCGCGGCAGGTGCGTGGAGCTGCTGGCGGGCAGGGCGAAGATGCAGTGGTCGGCCTGGTTCTGCGACGTGATGTTGGCCCGCATCGCGAGGCTCAGCATCGAGAGCGTGCGCGTCGCCTCCTCGCGCAGCCGGCCGCCGGTGGCGCGCAGCGTGTCGGCCACCAGCGCGGTGTTGAGGAAGAACGGGTCGGCGCAATAGGCGGCGCTGGTGTTGCTGGAGTAGCCCAGGTCGTCCAGGCAGACGAGCGCCTGCGCCATCATCGAGCGATTGACCGCGTCCACCCGCACGAAGTTGTCGTCGTAGATCGTCTCGCCGCCGGGCAGCGCGGCCTCGGCGCGGTTCACGAAGATGCGGTTGTTGTCGATCTTGCTGCCGGCCAGGCGCGCGATCAGCCGGTGGATGCCGCCGAGGTTCAGCAGCAGCACGCCGCCGATGGCGCTGTCGATGATGCCGAAGCGGCCCGTATACGCGCTGCTCAGGTGGTTGGAGACGACCGACATCGGCCCGAAAGCGAAGGCCGTCAGCGCGCGTCCTGCGGGCTGGTCCACCCGGTTGTCGTGCAGGCGCAGCGCCGCCTTGCGGCCGGTGGAGGTGGAGAGCTGGTTCGTCAGCGCGCCGCTGAAGCGCACATAGATGCCGCCGCGCAGGCCGGCGCGGCGGCGCTGTTCGTAGTCGGCGGTGATGGCGCCGTTGGCCGCGATCACGTTGCCGCCGATGTCCACGTCGTTGCCCCAGCCGATGAAGATGCCGCAGGCCGGGTCGATCGCGTTGACGCCGTTGTCCTCGATGTGGTTCTCGCTGATGGCAGCGCCGTCCACGATGGCCAGAGAGATACCGCCGCGCCCCATCTGCTGTGCCTGCGCGAGCATCTCCTCGGTGAAGGGCGTGCGCAGGTTGTGCACGAGGCGGTTGCAGCGGATCTCCAGGTCGCGCACCGGATGCGTGGCGCGCAGCAGCGGCGTGAGCGCCAGCGTGCCGAGCGCGGTGTCGACCATGGTGATCAGGTTCGACTTCGCATCGTTCGTGCTCAGCGTGGCGCCCGCCGCGGCGGCCAGCGTGGCATTGGCGCGCAGCGCGAAGCCGATGCCCGACAGCCCCATCTGCTCGACGAGATTCCCCTCGATCGAGATCTCGTGGAGGAAGGCCTGCGCCTTGCTGATGCTGGCCGCCGCGCGCGGCGCCACGGTGATCGCATTGCTCAGCACGCCCTGGTCGCGCGCCTCCTTGACGCTGACGATGCGCCAGCTCGGTGCCACCGTCAGCAGCGCGCGGCCCGGCGCGGCCTTGATGCTGGCCATGCCGTCTTCGTCGCTGCGGTCGCTGAAGGTGGTGCCGGCCGCCACGCGCAGCTTGCTGGCGGCGTTGGTGGAGAGCTGCGGGTCCGAGGCTTCGAGATACACGTCGACGCCCGACTGCGGCACGCCCTGCTCATCCTGAACGAGGGCGAGGAACTGGCTCGTGTTGTCGACGTTGACGGCGACCGGCGCGTCATCGGTCGAGGTCGCGAGGGCACGCGTCAGCGCCGCACGCGCCTGCAGCGCGGTCGGCGCCACGCTCAGCAGGATCGGCGGCGGCGGAGGCGGCGGATCGAGGTCGCCGCCGAGCACGATGCCGTTGCCGGCACCGCCGACGACATGGTTCTCCAGCAGCCGCACCCGCTCGCAGCCCGCGCGCAGGTGGATGCCGCCGAGCGCCCGGTACGGCGGCTGCGGCAGCAGCAGCGTGGCCAGGCCCAGGCTCCACACATTGCGCAGATACAGCAGCACCAGCTTCGGGAAGCGGTACAGGATGATCGGCCGCGCGCAGGGGTCGGCCGGGTCGCGGGTCGGGTCGTCGTCCGGCTGGCCGGGGTCGTTGGGTCGCTCGACGAAGGGGACCAGCACGAGCGTGTTGCGCTCGACCAGGCTGTCGTCCGCGGCCAGCGAGATCGTGGTGAGGCCGGCCACCGTGTCCAGCAGGTGCAGCCGGTTGTCGTGGATGTGCAGCTCCGCCGCCTCGTTCGCGCGGATGCAGTGCACGCGCGCCACCATGCGCAGGTGGTGCAGCTCGATCTCCTTGCAGCTGCCTTCCTTGCGGCCGATCAGCAGGATGCCGATGCCGTCGTAGGTGGCCATGTCCAGGTCGTTCACCCGGATGCCGATGCAGTCGGTGAACTGCATCAGCGGATCGGCCGGCGTCTGCTCGCGCGGCAGCACCAGCGTGCGACGGCCGCAGCCGTGGATGGTCACGTTGATGCGGCCGTCCAGCTTCAGGTTCGTGCGGTGGATGCCGGGCAGCAGGCACAGCTCGCCGCCGGCCTTCGGCAACTGCGCGGCGGCCTGCTCCAGCGAGTTGAAGTCGCCGAAGCTCGACACGCCGTCGCCGATCAGGAAGCTGCAGCAGAGCTTCTGGTTGGTGAGCGGGCGGAAGCGCTTGCGGCAGTCCTCGATGGTGCCGCTGATGTCGGTATTCAGCCGGCCGGTCCAGTCGATCTCGGCCAGCGGCACGCGGTGGTAGACGATGCCGGTCGGCGGCGCGTCGTCCACCAGCACGTCCGGGTTGCCGATCTCGCCCGCGCGCAGCGGGAAGGTCCAGTAGTCGCCGGGCCGGTAGTTGCCGGGCGTCTCGGCATCGAATACGAGGCGGATGCCATCGCGCAGTTCCACCGGGCTCAGCGCGTTGGTGAAGGCGCCGATTTCCTCGAGCCCGTCCCAGAGGCGGAAGAAGACGGGATCGGTCGTCGCCGGCAACGTGCCGAACACGGCGGGTGCGGCAAGCGAGAGCGTGTTGTCCGCGCCGAGCGTGGCGCTGCTGCCGTAGACCACGCGCCATTGCCCGGCGAGTTCGTCGTACTGCAGGGCCTCCAGGTAGAAGTTCGCGAGGCCGCTGTAGAGGATGGCCGGCAGGCCGGCGTCGATCGTGACCGTGGCCGGGTTGACGGTCGCATCGAAGCGACCGCGCCCGCACAGGCCGCCGTTGAAGCGGCTCCACTTGAAGCGGCCGATGCCGGCCGTGTCCGCGATCTCGATGCGGTACAGCGCATGCTCGAAGCCGGTGTAGCCGCCGCCGCCCACGACCGGGCAGTCGCCACCGAGCGCGATGGTCGGCGCGAGTGTCGCGGTCAGTCGACCCTTGGCGTTAGGGTCATCGATCAGCCTGCCGCGGATGTTGCTGCAGTCCTCGCCGTCGGCCAGGCGCAGCAGGCGCAGCCGCATGTTGACGTAGGCGCGCTCGCTGGTGTCGGGGCCGCCCAGCGCCGGTTCGACCAGGGCCTGCGGGTACTGGAAGGCGTTCAGCGATTCCTCGGAGACTTCGAGGATGACCGCATCGCGCACGCCGTCGCCGAGGCTGTCGACGGTCGGCTGCGGCGAGGCGATCGGCGGGCCGAGGTAGTCCGCCACGCGCTCGACGGCGCCGGTGCCGGTGCTTGCCAGTTGCGCCAGGATGCCGTCCACCCAGGCATGCCCCGGCAGCAACTTCACATGCACCGCGCCGCCGCTGACGAAGGCCGCGGTGACCTCGAAGCCGTCCGCATCGTCCGCCGGCACGGCGCAGACGCCCGCGCCGATGATGTCGCGCCCCGCCTGCGCCTGCCAGCCGAGGTCCAGCAGCTCGCCTTCGCTGAAGTCCGCATCGGTGCTGACACGGCCCTGCTGGTGCAGCACGCCGTTGACGTTGCGCAGCACGCCGAGCGCGGGCGCGCCCACCGGCCGCTCGTTCTCATGCGGGTCGAACTTGAGGATCGAGAAATCGCCTTGCATCGCTGCTACTCCTAAGTAACCGGAACCGTCAGCGGACGGATTCCGATCGGCATGAACTCGGCGAGCCGGGTGTTCAGGTTGATCCACTTGTGCGCTTCGAGCAGGAAGCCGAAGGCGCCCATCGCGTCGTCGCCGGGGCCGACGGTGCGGATGCGCAGGTCGGCGCCGAAGGCGAGCTGGCCGTAGCCCGGCGCGTTGAAGCGCACGGCGGTGAAGCGCTGCACCGCGTCCGGCGCGCGCACGCAGAAATGGTTGGCCGGCAGCCGGTTGACGCCTTCGCTGAAGCTGCAGAACTTGAGGCAGCCGTGCTGGTTGTCCAGCACCGCGAAGGGCTGCGTGAAGATGCCGCCGCTGCCGCCCACCGCGGCCGTGCGAACGCTGCCGAAGACGGTGATGCCGGAGAAGTCCAGCGCGCAGCCCCAGCCGTTCGCCGGATCGGCCGGGTTGCCGATGGCCAGGCCCGTGTCGGCATCGACGATGCAGTCCTGCAGGTCGAGCCGGTAGCGCTCGTCGATGGCCAGCGCGCCGGTGATGCAGCGCTGCAGCACGATGTGCGGCGTCGGCACGAAGGCCGCTTCGTCGGCCGCGGCGGTAAAACCGTAGCCGTTGCGCAGGTCCATGGCCGCCTGCATCGGCGCGCGTGTGCCGTTGCGCAGCGAATGGCCGCCGGGGAACAGCGTGCAGCCGACGAAGGCGAGGCTGGTGACGGCGGCGCGGCTCACCAGCGGCGCAGCGGCCGGATAGCCGCTCGCGGCCGGCGCGATCATCACGCCCTCGAAGCGGACGGCCGGGCCGTCGATGGTGGCCGCCGACGCATCGACCGGGCGGAAGGCGAGGGGCCCGCGCAGCACGATGATCGGCCGGTGGCCGTCCGCGGCGCGGATCGTCAGCGACTGCGCGAGCTGCAGCGCGAAGCCGCCGTCGACGACCGTGCCCGGAATGGCCGACAGATCAAGCTCGTGGACGAGGCTGTCGTCGATCTGCACGAGCACCGGCTGCGTGGCGGTGTCCAGGCCGCCCAGCTGGCTTTGCAAGGAGGTGCCGCCCGGCATCGCGCTCGCATGGCGGATCGTCAGGCCGCCGAGTCCGTCGATCGGCGTGCGGCTGATCGGATGCGCGCCGACCGGGCCGGGCGCGCCGTAGGTGAAGCTCGCGAAGACGCGCGCCGTCGTGCCCGCCGCATCGACCAGCGCATCCCGCTGCGCCGCATTGCCCACGCCGATCAGCAGCCGGCCGATGCGCCCGTCGATCGCGATCTCGCCATCGGCCAGCGGACGGCGCAGGCCCGTCTCCCAGGCGCAGAGGTTGTCGCCGCGGAAGCGCCAGGTGGTCGTCGAGAACACCGGCTGCTCGGACTGCGGCAGGAACAGATTCAGGCCGGTGTCCGCGAGGTCGAAGCCGGTCGGCGGCGTCGGCGCATCGTCGAAGAAATCGATGGCGATGTAGTCCTCGGGGTGACCCGCCTCACTGCCGCTGGTCAGCCGTGCATCGAGCAGCGGGCCGGGCACGGCATCGGGCTCGGTCAAGGGCGTGCCGCCGTCCGCCTGCAGGAAGCCCGGGCGGCTGGTGTTGAACAGGATCACCGGCAGGTCCAGCGGATGCAGGTCCAGCCGGATACAGAAGCGCGCCAGGCCGGCGGGCGTGGCCGCGCCGAGGTCCGTCGCGCCCTTGGCCAGCGGCTGCACGAGGCGCAGGCGGTAGGCCGCCAGGCGCCAGAGGAACACCGCCAGGTCCGGCAGGTTGATGTGCCGCGCATGGTCGACGCTGCCGTTGACGAGGTTCGGCTTCACGTCCGCCGTGTAGGCGAAGTTGTCGAAGGGCGTGCCGAGCAGCGCCAGCGCCGCCGGGTCGCGGATCGGCAGCGTGCCGCCGCGCGGCGTCATGCGGTGGCCGAGCGTGGTGAGGCGCGCATCGCCATAGGGCGGCTGACCGCCGGCGTCGGGGCGCTGGTGGTTGAGATGCTGCGTCCAGCCGAGGTTCTCGCGCATCTCGACCGCGCGGCAGGCCCAGCCGGTGAGGTTGACGGCCAGGCGCTCGATCGCGCCCAGCGTGCCCTTGCGGCGGCGCAGCGCGATGGTGTCGGCCACGTCGGCGCGCAGCGTGCGCGCGTCGCCCTTCAGGTGGCTGGTGCCGAGCAGGTCGGCGATGTAGGGCACGACCCAGTCCGCGCAGGTATCGATGAACAGGTCTTCGTAGCGCTGCGCCACGTCGTCGTGCAGCGCGCCGAACACGTCCTCGACGGCGCCGAGGTAGGCCTTGAGCTGGTCCGGCGGCGACTGCTCCGCATCACGGACGCGATAGATCTCCGGCAGCCGGTCGAAGAGCGGGACGGCGTTATTGGTGCTCATGCACACTCTCCCGCGCTCGGCTCGGCGCTTTCGGTGAGGGTCAGGTGCTGGCCGCTGAGCTGCAGCAACTCGCGCGCCGCGCAGCGCAGCGTGGCGATGCGGGGTCGCGGGGGCGTGGGTGCGTGCAGCTTGGACGGGTCGGGTTGCACGCCGCCGGGGAGCAGCCCGTCAGCCCTCACCTGGCACCACAGCACGCCGGGCACGTTCTGCACGCGGCCTTCGATGCGGCTGGCGTATTCGCGCTCGCCGAGGCGCCGCGCCGAGAGGCTGAAGAGGCCGGCTCGATTGCTCCCGTCCTCGGCCAGGCCGAGCTCCGTGCGGATGGCGGCGGCCACGTCGGCGGCCTGGTAGCTCGGGTCGCGGGCATAGGCGAGGTCGAGCCACAGGTAGCGCAGCAGCGCCTGCTCGATCACCACTGGCCAGCGGTTCGGCCCGCGGCAGCGCAGCGCGTGGACGACGGCGGCGCGCACCGCGGCGAACTCGTCCTCGCGCCCGGCCTGCAGCAGCACGCGCAGGATCACGGCCGGTACGCCGCCGTCCAGGTCCCACGCTGCCGCCGCGGTGACGACGCCGGCGATCGACAGCATCTCCGTCTCCACGTCGCGCAGGCTGACGATGCGGCCGAGGCTCTGCACCTTGCCCGGCGCAGCCTCGCGGGCCTTACCGGCGTCTTCCGGGTCCGCACCGCCGCTGACGATGCCGGCGATGTTCACCTTGTCGAAGCCCGCCGGCCGCTCCGGCGCGGAAGGCACCGCGCCCGCCTTCATCGGCCCGCGCGCGCCGTCGCCGCTGCGGTAGCGCGCGATCACGTTGCCGACGCCGCTGGGCAGGCGCGCGCCGGTCTCGCCATCGCCGAACTGCACATGGCTGCGCCCATCCGCGTCCTCGCGGACGATGTAGACCTCGTCCTTCGGCCCGGTGCCGAAGAGCGCGTCCACCCGCGTCCACAGGCGCCCGCCGACCCACACCTGCAGCTCCGGCCGCAGCGTGCCGTCCGCCGTGATGTAGTAGGTCAACGGCGACTTGGGCAGCGTGAAGGTCTGGAAGGCCCGCGTCGCGTCGCCGTTGCCGAGCGTCGCATCCGCCTCGGCCTTGCCCTGGGTCGCATCGACGAGGTTGCCGTAGACGGTGACGGTCGGCGTGTCCTCGTCGAAATCCTGCTGGCTGAAGGGCAGCGGCGGGCGGTCGAAGGAGAGCGGCCACATGCGTGCGGTGGCGGCGCTGAGGAAGGCGGCGAAGGCGAAGGCCGTCGGCGTGTTGGTGCAGACGAGCTCGACGTTGCGCCCATCCGCGGCCGAGAGCCACAGCCGGCGCCCGCCCAGTTGCTGCACCTCGGCGGCGGTGCCGTAGAAGTAGAGCGCCGCGGTGCCGCTGGGAAACGCGCCGCTGGCATAGCTCGTGGGCGGCGTGAGGCTCAGTTCGGGGCTCGTGATCTCCAGGAAACGCAGGTCCCGGATGTCCGCCATCTCGTAGTGGATGTTGCCGTTGACGATCAGGTTCGAGTCCAGCGTCAGCACGGTGGACGGGCCTTGCAGGTTGCCCCAGTGCACGGTCCCGGAACGCGTGGCGGTCACGGTCTTCGTGACCGCGAAGGGCACCGGCGTCGTCTGCCCGTCGAAGTGGATGCGACCCTGCACGATGAAGCGCCGGCCGGCGGCGAGGTCCGGCGCTTCCACGTCCAGCGGCATCTCGGTCCAGTCGAGCGTCGTGTAGGCGTCGCCGAAATAGTAGGTGGACTCGAAGGCGTAGATGAAGCGCTCGAAGCGCGTCGCGGCGCTGGAACTGCCGGTGATGGTGCCGCTGCCGTCGGTGATCGGCGTGGTCACGGCGGAGGGCGCGTTGTGGCCGAAGTGGCGCAGCGTACGGCCGATGCGCAGCGCACGCGTCGGTGCCGTCCAGCCTTCGCTCGGGCCGTGTTCGAGTTCGATGCGCACGCGGTCCAGGTGCGGCGTGACGGCCGCGATGGTGACGATCTGCGGCGCCTTCTGCGCGGTCCAGCCGGCGCCGTTGCTGCTGTACATCGACTCGTCGGACATCAGCAGCAGCTTGTCGCCCTTCTTCAACTGCGCGGCGGCCTGCGCGCTGGCAGACAGTTCCAGATGCGTTCCGCCCGCGGCCAGCAGCGGCTGGGCGATGCGGCGGCGGTACAGGTTGAAGCGGCTGAGCGCGGGCTGGGCAACGAGCTCCTCGACGGTCTGGAAGTCGGCCGGATCGGGCACGTCCGCCAGGTCCGCCTTGGCCGGCCAGCCGGCACGGATCGTCACCGGCGCGGTGCCGCGCGCCTCGATGGCGAGCGTCGCCCGGCCGCCCAGACCGGGCGCCAGCCGGTAGCCGGTGAGCCGCACGAGATCCGCCACGCTCTCGCGCCATTGCGCGGTGCGCAGGTAGGCCTCGTTGGCGTAGTGCTCCTGGTAGAAGCTGAGGATGTCGCCGACGATCGCCGCGCCCTGCAGCAGCGCGATGGCCGGGTCGTCCGGCTCGCGGTGGGTGAAGGCGAGCAGCGGCTCAGCGGCATCGATGTTGCGCAGCATCTGCTCGTAGAAATCGGCATAGCGGCCGATGCGGTAAACGATGTGCGGCAGCGCCGGACGGTTGTTCGCCGGGCGGGGGAAGAGGAAGTCGTCGGTGGTGAATGGTTGGCAAGCCATCAGACTCTCCCGCCGCGGAGGTCGAAGCGGATCAGGCCGCGTTCGAGGTGGTCCGGGTCATTGGCCAGCAGCACGACCTCGTCGAAGGCCATCTCCAGCTCTTCCGTGCCCGGGATGCCTGGCGTCGGAGAATTGAAGCGCCTCATCGTGATGGAGACCACGTGCTCCACGCCGGCCACCTGCTGCAGCCGGCCTTCGATCTGGCTGCGGTGCAGCGCCTGGCCGAAGCTCCAGTTGTCCGGATGGAAGAAGCCGCGGCGGCCATCCGACGTGTAGCTCGTGCCGAACTCCTGGTCGAGGATGAAGCGCAGGTCTTCGCGCCAGAACTCGGGGGCCAGGCAGACGACGATGCGTACGTCCAGCGGCACGAAGCGCGGCGGGCGCAGCTCCAGGTCTTCGCCGATCAGCCGCACGGATTCGAGATGGTCGGCCACGCGCTGGCGCAGCGCATCGTCGAACGTGATGGTGCCGACCGGGTCGATGGTCACGCGTACCGTGCGCCAGGAGCCGGTCCAGGCATAGCGGGCCACGGCGCGGGAGACGCCGTCTACTTCCTCGGCGCGGCGCACGTAGTCGGCCAGCGTGACGGCGCGCAGCTGCCGCGCTCGGTAGGCCTCGGGCGCGTTGCGGCGGATCTTCTCGGGCGGCTCGAAGTCGCGCCCGTCGCTGACGTCGAACGGGTTCCACACGCGCTGGATGGCGCCGCTGAGAGCGCCCGTCAGCCCTCGCGCGAACACGAGCTGGTCCGCGCCGATATTGCCCTCGCTGCCGGTGCCGACCTGGTACTGCGCATGGATGGTGGCGCCCTCCGGCAGCAACTGCCCGTTGGTGCCGTTGCCGAAGCGCAGGACGGTGTGCCGGCGCTCGTCGGTCTCGACCATGAACTGGTCGCCCAGCTCCGCGCTGTCGTCGCTGTGGACGATCGACTCGACCTCGTCCCACAGGTCGGTGCCGCCGAGCGGCACCGTCACTTCCACATGCAGCGTGGACTGCGCCGGGATTTCGCCACCAAGCGGCGTCGGCAGGTAGGCGAGCGGCGCCTCGAAGCCGTTGGGCCGCACCGGCAGCGGCGCGAGCACCCAGTCGAAGCCGCCGTTGCGCGTGCCGCGCTGGAAGTAGCGCTGCTTCACTTCGTCGGTCTCGGCCGGCAGCGTGGTGCCGGGCTCGTGGAAGAACACCGCCATCGGCTCGCCCGCATGCATCGGCAGCAGGTTGCCGTTGAACACGGAGATGTTGTCCACCGGCGTGCCGTTGCAGAATGTGGTGAAGCTGTAGTCCTGGCGCAGCGCGTCCGCCTCCTGCCACCACAGGCGCACGAGGAAGGCGTTGGTGAGCGGGTCGTGGATCGTCTGTGCCGCCTGCGCGCCGGTGGCACCGGGCACCAGGCGCAGCAACTGGCGCTTGCGCGCGTCGCGGCCGGGGACCTGACCGGTCAGCGGGTTCAGCGCTTCGGCGATCAGCAGGCGCGGCAGCGCGCCGGTCTGGATGAGGTCTCGCAGCGTGTCGGCTTCGAGCTGCGTGGCGCCGGCGGTCGTCACGTCGGCGCTGGTGTTGCCGGCGCGCAGCGCCGGCTGGGCGCGGCGCCAGGTGTGCAGGTGCAGCTCGTTGACGAGCGGATCCAGGCGCTGGCGCTGCGCGGCCGGCAGCCAGTGATCGCGGCTGGCGAAGAAGACCGATTCGTCCGCCAGCGGCGTGGCCGCGCCGGTCCAGCAGACGAGTTGCTGGCTGTCGAGCCTGAACGGCGCCTGCCCGGGCGAGACGATCACGCCGAGCCAGGTGCTCGCCTGGTTGCCCTCGTTGACGTGGTAATCCATCAGCCGCGCATGGCGGGCGAGCGAGACGCGCTTGCGCGTCGTCGCCAGATAGGCCTCGGCGCTGACGCGGTCCTGGTAGTCGCTGATCTCGTCGCCCGCGGCGGCGAAGAGATCGATCAGCACCTGGTCGAGATCCGCCTCGCTGGTGCTGCGCCAGCCGGGCACGCGCTCGGCCATCGCCACCATCAGCGTGTGGCGGAAGGAGTCGTAGTCCTTGGCGAGATAGTCGATGCGCGGGCCGGGCGCGAGCGGCCGGCCCGGCAGCGCCGGTGCGCAGTCGTTGGTGAAGCAACCGGGGCGGAAGCGGAAGTCGATGTCGGAGAAGAAGGGGTCGATGCGGCTGGCGTCCCAGACGAGCTCGATGGTGTAGGTCGAGTAGTCGCCGACGGGCTCGATGCGCAGCGAGAGCTGTTCGGCCGTGGGGCCGGCGACGACGGCGGTGCAGCGCACCTGGCCGGGCAGGTTGCCGGCGGGAACCCGCGTGCCGCCGCGGAGGCGGAAGATCTGGCCCGCGCGCGTCGGCGTGGCGGTGATCTCGGCCAGGATGGCGGCGACGAAGAGGTCGTTGAAGAAGCGCAGGTCGACGTCGGCGTGGTCCGGGCTCGGGCCGGAAGGCAACGAGACCAGCGCGAGCTTCAGCCCGTTGAGGTTCGCCGCCGTGAGCGCATCCGCCCGGTCGTCGACGAAATCCTGCGAAACGATGGCGGTCATGTCAGCCCCTCGTTCGATGAATACATCGACCGATCCCCCGAGGGGATGCGGGCCGGCTTGGGAGCGGCCCTGCGCTCGGCCCGCTTCATCCCCCGCTCCTCTGGAACTTCACGACCCGCGAGTCAGGCGAGCCTGCGGGCCGGTACTTCACCGTCACTTCGAGCTGCGAACTCGGATCGTCGAAAGTCACGTCGATCAGCTCCACGGTGAGTCGCGTCGCGAGCCAGCGCGAGAGCGCATTCGTGATGCGCGCCTTCACCACGCCGCGCAGCACGTCCGATGCCGGCTCGAACACCAGCCGCCGCACGCCGCCGCCGAACTCGGGCAGGAAGAGCCGCTCGCCCGGCGCCGTCAGCAGCAGTTGCAGCAGTTCGTCGCGCACCTGGTCGGCATCGGACTTCGGCGCCGCGCTGCGGCCGTCGCTGCCGATGCGGAAGGGGAAGGCGAGGTGCCGGCCGTTGGGAAGAGGGTTGCTGGCCATGATCAGAGTCCCGAGGCCTCGGTCTGCGTCTGCACCACGATCGCCGTGCCCTGAGGCGCGGAACTCGGGTTCAGGCACAGGCCGACGCTGTTGTCCATCAGCGCCGGCACGCCGTTGATCGTGGATTGCAGCGAGCCGGTCAGCCACTGGATCGTCAGGCAGGGCAGCGGCACGCCGCCCGGCGCGAAAGTACAGCCGGCGATCGGATGCACGTCCGTCAGCAGCAGCACCGGCCCCGAGGGCAGCAGCGCCTGCGCGTTGCTCGTGAAGAGCACCGCCTGCCCGCCGTGCGGGCACATCACCGTGCTGGCAGGAGTCAGGAAAAAGCTCATGTCGGCGGCACTCCCAGTGTCATCGCGCCGCTCGCGAGGCTCACGCCCGCGGGACCGATCTTCACAATGCCGCTGTTGAAGTCGATGGCGGTGGCGCTCATCTCCATCGTGCTGGCGCCGATGCTGAGCTTGATGCCGCTCGACGTCAGCTCGACCTTCGCACCGCCCGAGTGCTCGATGCTGATGCTGCCGCCGTCGTCGTCCAGCACGAGCTTGTGCCCGCCCTGGGTGACGATGACGTGCGCGCCGTTGGTGTCGGGGCTCGGCCGCTGGCCGGAGACGAAGAAGCCGCCGGACCAGATCGGGTAATCCAGGTTGCCGGCCTCGAACTCGACCCACACCATCGCGCCGACGGCCGGCAGCATCACATGGCCCGCGCTGTCGCCGGTGAAGGGGAAGGCCGGCAGCGCCCAGCCGACCGGCGTGTCCGTGCCCATCACCGAAGGCACGGTCGCCTTGATGCGGCCGAGCTTGTCGGGGTCGTCTATGTCCGTCACCGTGCCGCGGAACTTGCCAAAGAAACGGCCCGCACTGTGCTGCGTGAGCTGCTCGATGCTGCGTTCGAGAACGTCGCCGGTCAGTGCGCCCATCAGAAGACTCCCACGCTGGCGGAGAAGGAAACGGACAGGCCGCCGCCCGGCGCTTCCACCACCGGCGCCGCCGGCACGGTGGTGCGCCCATCGCTGCGGGCCTCGAAATGCTGGGTCCAGACCGACGGCGTGATCGTGTGCACGACCTTCGTCAGCAGGTAGGTGCCGCTGTACGGCGTGCTGCCGCATTCCACGCGCACCTTGCGGTACGGGCTCAGCACCGCCGCATAGCACCCGGGCACGACGCGGCTCGTCAGCTTGAACGCATAGGCGGCGTCGCGCGCGCGGCGCTGGGTGGCGTCCGTGAGGTCCTCGCGCAGCGCGTCGGCCGGCGGCAGCAGGCGGGACGGCGTGTCGCCATCGGGCAGCACGGGCGCATCGCCGCTGATGGACAGGTCGCTCGCGCTGCTCTGGAAGCTGGTGATGCGGCCGTTCTGCAGGCTCAGCGTCGCGCCCTGGCTGCGCTCGGGCGATTCGCTGTCTTCCTCGATGGTGGCGTCGGCGAGGTTGCGGCTGTCGCCGATCAGCGTGAGCGTGGGCAGGCTGCTGTCGGCTTCTTCAGGATCCGGCAGGAAGCAGCCGATGCTCTGGCCCTGCGCCGTGCCGGGCAACACATAGGCGCGCCGCGCGTTGGCATGCGCCAGTTGCGCGAGCAGCGTGAGGCGCGTGCCGCGGCGCGTGGTGATCGGGTGCGTCGCGCTGGTGGGCGGATCGGTGCGCACGTCGGCGATGGCCGTTACGCTGCGCAGCAGTTCCTCGGCGACCTGGCTGTCGGTCTTGTCGCGGAAGATCTCGGTGCCGTGCTCGCGGTCGAGCAGCACCGAGTCGTCGCGCACGGCGAAGGTGGCGGTGCTGCGGCCCGGCTGCGAATCGAGCCGCGACTCGAAGCGCGAGACCGGCCCGTCGATCAGCGGCACGAAGCTGCCGCTGCCCGGATCGAGTTCCACGCGCACGCGGGAGAAGGGTGCGGCCTGCGTGTCCGGCCGGTGCTGCCAGCGGCCTTGCGCATCGAGGCACATCGTCATGCGGATCCGCGCCTCCCAGAAGCGGTCGAGTTCCTGCGTGACCTCGATCTCCTCGATGCGGTTGAGGTCGTCCACGCTGGCTTGCGCGGTGCCGAACCAGACGCGGAATTGCGCGGTGCCCATGGTGGTCAGGTCTGCGGAACGTTGAGCGTGTCGCCGGGCTCGGCCACGAGATCGCGGCTGTCGAGCGCGGTGTTGGCATCGGCGATATGCCAGAACCAGGTCGCGTCGGCGTACTGCTGGTCGGCGATCACGTCGAGCCGGTCACCGCTGAGGACCGACTGCGGTGCCCCGACCGCGGGCGTGAGCTGCCGGCGCTTCAGCGCCACGACGGTCTCGCCGGTGGAGAGCTTCGTCGTCACCGTGGCGACCTGGGCATAGCGGGAGTTGGCGAGAAACATCCGTCGTCTCCTTCGTTCAGATCGGGATCAGGTCGACGACCTGCTCCGCGGTGTTGGCGAGATTCGCGATCGCCATTGCCTCTTTCGCGAGCGTCGAGTATTCGAGCGCGCCCTTGGCGACGATGTCGTCCGAGCACTGGTCGATGGCGATGACGGAGAGCGTGATGTCCACGTCCGCGCGCGTCGGGTTGAGCATGAAGTCGTACTCCTGCTCGACGATGTTCATCGAGTCGATCGTCACCGGCAGCACGCGTGTCGGTCCCCAGATGAACAGGATGCGCGGATAGGCCTCGCGCGGGATCGGCTGCGCCGGTGGAGAAGGCGGAGACACCGCGCCGGCAATGGCATCGATCACCGCGCCGATCGCGCCGGCGATCTTGGTCGAGGGCAGCACCATCTTCTCCAGCGCCGCGAGCTGCGGGCCGATGCCGAAGAGGCGGGCCAGCGCCTTGTCCTCGTCCAGCAGGTTCACCGCGCTGAACTGCGCCTTCAAGGTGATGCGCTCGAAGGTGGTCTCGCCCGCCTGCGTGGTCTCGCGCTGGGTGGCGCCGGTCGGCCGCGGCGGCACCTGCAGCGCGCGCGAGAGCTGCTCCGGGTTGTACTGGAAGATCACCACGTTCGGGATCGGGCCGATCAGGCCGGAGCCGTACTCAATCAGGGCGCCGCGCAGCATGGTGGGAGCTCTCCGTGGATGGCGTAGATGACAACTGGCCGGCGACGCGCTCGGCCAGGTGATGGGCCAGGGCCTGCGGCGTGCGGCCCTCGGGCATGCGGCCGGCCGCGCCGCCGAGCCGCGCTTCGAGCGCAGGCCCCAGCAGCCGCACCGCAGCCTCGGCGAGCGTGGGGTCGATGCCGCGCAGGTCGAGGTCCAGCCGCTCGATGTCGATGCGCTTCATGTTCGCCTCTCCACACTCGGCGCCAGCAGCGCGGCGTGCCGCCCGAACTGGTCGAGACTGAACGCGCGCTCCAGCTTCTCGTACTCGCGTTGCACGGCGGGAATGAGCTGTTGCATCGCCAGCACCCGCGGCGCACCGGCCTTGGCGGCCTGCAGGCAGGCATGGAAGACGATGGCGCGGATATGCCCGCCGGCCAGCGTGAAGCGCTGCGCAAGGAAGTCGAAATCCACCCCGCTCGCATCCACCTCCGCCGGGATCACGCTGCGCCAGATCCGCAGCCGCTCGGCCGCGCCCGGCAGCGGGAACTCCATGACGAAGCGCAGCCGCCGCAGGAAGGCCTCGTCGATGTCCTTGCGCCGGTTCGTCGCGAGGATGGCCAGGCCCTTGAAGCGCTCCATGCGCTCCAGCAGGTAGCTGACCTCGAGGTTGGCATAGCGGTCGTGCGCGTCCTTCACCTCGCTGCGCTTGCCGAAGAGCGAATCGGCCTCGTCGAAGAACAGGATCGCGTCGGCGGAATCGGCCGCGTCGAACAGGCGCTTGAGGTTCTTCTCCGTCTCGCCGATGTACTTGTTGACGACCTGCGAGAGATCGATGCGGAAGAGGGGCAACTGCAGCGCGTGGGCGATGGCCTCGCTCGCCATCGTCTTGCCGGTGCCCGGCGGGCCGGCGAAGAGGGCGGCCAACCCGCCCTCGTTCCAGGCGCGGGCGGTGCCCCAGTGCTGGTGCACGCGGCCGAGGTTGAGCATCGCGTTGACGAGCTCGCCCACCTGCCGCGCCTGCGCGGGCGGCAGCATCAGCTCGTCGAGCGTGAAACGCGGCGTGACCGGCTGGGCCAGTGCGCCGAGGTCCAGCGCCTGGCGCGCGGCGGCGAACAGCTCCTCGCTGCGCGGCGGACGGCCGAGCCGGGAAAGCTCCGCGCCGACTTTCGCGATCAGCGGCTGCTCGCAGCGCCAGCGGCGGGCGAGTTCGGCGAGGGCCGGGTCGTCGGCCGAGGCGGGCAGGGCACGCTGCCAGGCGGCGAGGCGTTCGGCGGTGCTGGCGGGTGGGGCTTCGAGCGTGAGGACCGGCGGCTCGGCGAGGCGCTGCAGCACGGTGCGGTCGTCGGTGCTGACGACCAAAGTGAGCGGCAGCGCGGGCAGCGGCAGGCGGAGCTTCTCGTGACCGTGGCCGTCCGCATCCAGGGCGGCCAGCGGCAGCACGAGCGCCTCGCCGCGCAGCCAGGCCTGCGTCATCTGCGCAGGCAGCGCATCGGCCTGCGCGATGCGCAGCGGCTGGCCGGCGGCCTCGCTCGCATCCGCATGGCCGAGCTGCGCGATCACGCGGCGATGCGGGTGATAGGGCGCGGCGTCCCGCGGCGCGCCGAGTGCCAGCTCGCGTGCCACCCGGGCCGGCATGTGCAGCGGCGCAGCCCAGCCGTCGACCGGCGCGATCAGGCCGTGGCTGAACAGCGCATGCGAGGCATCGAGGCATGCCAGCACCGCCGCCGGCTCGTCCCACAGGCGCTGCGCGAGCGCCAGGCTCGGCTCGCCGCGGCCCGGCTCGTTCATCACGGTGGCGATGACGGGACCGGCCGCCGCGTCGATGGCCGGCAGCAGCGCCAGCGCCAGCACGAAGGTCTCGACCGGCTGCAGCGCGAGCGACTGCACGGCGAAGGAGAATGCGCCTGCCGGGCCGTCGGCCGTCTGCTGGGCATTGATCTGCGCGTCGATCTGCTCGCTCAGGTGCAGGGCCGTCGCGTCCTGCGCGAAGAAGACGGCCTTGTCGTCCACATAACGCGTCAGATCGAGTGAGGCCAGCCCCGCGTCCAGCATCGCCGGCAGCGGCTCGCTGCGCTCGGCGGGATAGCCCTGCAGCTCCCGCTCGCGCCACAGCCAGGCCACCTCGCGCCGCAGCCGCAGCGTCACCTGTCGCAGCCACTGGCGGGCCAGCGGATCGGCGATGGCGAGGGCCGGCGTGAAGGCGATGGGCAGCTCGGGCTTCATGGCAGCACCACCTGCGGGGCAAAGCGGGCCTGCTGGTTGTTGACCTTGACGATGACGAGATAGTTGCCGGCCGGCAGGCCCGCGCCGCCGACACCGGGGATGGTCAACTGGTTCTGCGTGGAGGCGGGGGCGACCACGTCGAACTGGCGCTTCACCGAGCCGTCGTCCTTGAACAGCACGACCACCACGTCGTCGGTGTCCGGCTCGGCCGGCCCGTGGCCGAGCAGGCGGCCGGTGACGCGCAGGTCGGCGCCGACCATCGTGGCGCTCGCCACTGTCGGCAGCAGCTTGGCGAGCTGCACGTTGCTGGAGCGCACGCGCGTGGGCGAGAGGCGGCGGCGCACGGTCAGGCCAAGCTCGCCGGCGGAGAGCGAAGTGCCGTCGGCGATCGGCGTGCCGGGCGAGCCTTCGACGGTGACCTGCAGGCGGTCGGGCCGGCGGTCGGTGATCGTGAGCTGTTGGTCGCCGAGCGCGACTTCGATGTTGGTGCCGTTCAGGTCGTCGCCGAAGAGCTCGATGGTCGTGCCCGCCTCGAAGGCCGCGGGCTCCACGCGGGTCAGCACCGGGCCCATCGTCGGCGCCACGTCGATGGAGACACCGTCGATGCCGATGATCGTGTTGGGCGCGGTCGTGTAGTCGATGCCGACCAGCAGGCTCGATTGCGTCGGGCTCGGTGGAACGATCATGACGGGCCGCACCTGGAAGGCCATCGAGAGCCGGTAGCGCTCGTCGCCGCCCTGCATCAGCTTGGAGAGCAGGTCGACGCTGCCTTCGTCGAAGCCGAGCGTGAGCGCCTCGGGGTTGTCCTGCAGCGCCGCCTGCACCGAGGGAATCACCGGCGCGACGAGACGCAGGATGCTCAGCTCCTGCAGCACCGAGAGGCCGCCGCCGAGCAGCTCGTGCGCGGCGGCGCTGTCGCTGTCATCGCCTTCGTCGAAGGCGGTCAGCAGGTACTTGAGGATCAGCCACAGCGGCGGCGGATCGCCGCGGCGCAGCTCGACGTTGCGCATGTGCGGGTCGAAGGCCACTTCGTACAGGAAGAGGTTGAGCTTGGGCCCGCCGTTGTTGCCCGCCGCTTCCTCGGGCCGGCCCACGCTGACGTCGAAGCCGCGGCGGATCAGGTGGTCACGCAGCAGCAGCGTAACGGAGCCGATTGCGCGGGAGGTGTCGGCGGCGGCCATGGTGTGACGGTTTGCTTACCAGCGCGGCAGGCGGCTGCGCGACAGGCCGCTGCCGACGGCGGCGTGCGAAGCGCCGGATCGCGCGGCGGCGGGTGCCGCCGAGGCTCGCGGCGCTTCAGGCGCGGCGATCATGGTGCGCGGCGCCGGGGCGGGCGGTGCGAAGCGCGCGGCGGTGGCGCCGTCGAGCGTGACGTGCAGCGTGCCGATGTGGACCTCGGGCGCATGGCGGCTGGCGGCTTTCGATGCTTCGGTCGGGCGGAGCTGCTGCGTGCGGGCGGGCGTGTCGGCGCGGGTCAGCGGGGCAGGTTGACGAGTCGAAGCTTCGGGCGCGGGCGTCGCCGCCTTGGCGATGGAGGGGAGGGGCGTCGGCTCAGGCCGTTGAGGCTCGAAACGCCGCGCGGCACTCAATGATGGGGGCGATGCAGGACCCAGGGGCGCTTGGCGGTGCGGAGTCGGAGGCGCAGCCTCATCGTGCGATGCCGTCACCGGCGCTTCGGGCTGCATCGGCGCTTGCCCCGCGGATGGCCGCTGCGCTGGCTCTCCGGCCGCGATCCAGCGCAGCGCCGCCTGCACGGCGGGCGACGGATCACGCGCCAGTTCGGCGATGCGAGGCGAGGGCGGCGGCAACTCGGTCGGCGCCGGCGTCTTTGCCGCAGGCGTGTCCGGAGGGGACGATTGCTCCCGCGTCGACGGTGCCGGCGCAGCGTCCTGCATCGACTCGATCGGCTCGAAGGCATCGCCCGCACCCGCCGCGGCTCGCACCGGCGGCAGGGCAGCCGGCCCCGCCAATCCGGCCGACCGCATCACGCCGCCGAAGTAGTCGGTGCCGGCCTTCATGCGAACGGCTCCTCGCCCGCGCCCATCGCCTGCAGGTACAGACGCCGGCGCGCAGGCGGCACCTCGAAGATCTCGCGCTCGCTCCATCCATAGCGCGAGGCGATGCGATGCACCTCGTCCAGCAGTGCCACCTGACGCAGTGCCAGTTGATGTAGCGCCTCGGCTTCGAGGTCGATCGCGTGGTCGTCCGGCGTGCCGCATTCGGGGCAGGTGCAGTGCACGCTGAAGGCGACCAGCGGATCGGCCTCGGCCAGGGCCTGTGCGGCGCGGGGTGCGTCGCCATCGGCGGGCGTGCCGGCCAGGCAGAGGCGCTTCAGCAGCGCATGGGCGACGGCCGCGGGGTCGGCATCGAGCAGGGTCGTCATCGCGTCTTCGCGGCAGGCGCGCAGGTCCGCGCCGGTCGGGCGGCGCAGCGTCATGAGGGGCTGGCCGGCGTCCGTCGTCACCGCGACCGGCAGCAGCGCGTCGTCGTCCTGCGCCCAGGCTTCTTTGGGCAGTTCGATGCCGAAGCGCTCGCCGCAGTCGGGCTGCTCGCAGCGTAGCGTGAGGTCGAGCGAACGCAGGCCGCTGGAGTCCAGCGCCAGATCCAGCAGTGCGGCGATGCGGCGGCTCACCGGCGCCTGCCACCAGTCCTCGGCGGGCGCCGCGGCGGCGAGCAGCGCGGTCACCAGCGCGGGCCGGTCATCGCAGGCGAAGTCATGCTCGAGATCGCACGCCTGCTGCCCGAAAGCGCGCAATGCAGGGGTGGGCGTCATCGGGGTTCATCCGGCCACCGGCACGGCAGCGCTTTCGTCCGGCTCGGGCGTGTCGACGTCGCGCTCCCAGCCCTCCAGCTCCAGCTTCATCATCTCGATGGCGGTCGCGTTGGCATTGGCGTCGAGGTCCGGGATGGCCTGGTACTCGCTGACCCAGCAGCGGTAGAGCTTGTAACGCTTCACCGTCAGCCCGCGCTCGTTGTTGAACAGCAGCACGAGATCCTTGCGGAAGTTCTTCAGGTCCATGGACGGATCGTCCAGCGGATGCACGAGGTTTGCCCACTTCTCGAACTCGGGGTCGTGCGTGACGCCGCGCTCCAGCGTAATCGCCTCATAGGTGGTGCGGCCGGGCGACTTGCGGTCGGTGCTGTTGTCGCCGCCCTCGCGGTGCTTGACCACCTCGGTCGTGCGCTTGAGCGATGTGCATTTGCTGATGCCTACGACGATGCGGCCGTCCCACATGATCTGGAACTTGAAGTTCTTGTACGGGTCGTAGCGGTTGACGTTGACGACGAAGCCTTTGGCCATGGTGCTGCTCCGGATTGCGGTTGGATGGCAGGGTTGTCAGGCGTGTCAGACCTGCAGGTCGCCGGCGATCTGCTGGATCGTCAGCACCACGAACTCGGCCGGCTTCAGCGGCGCGAAGCCCACCTCGATGTTGACGATGCCGGCGTTGCGGTCCGCCTGCGTCGTCGTCTCCTTGTCGCACTTGACGAAGTAGGCGTCTGCCGGCGTGCTGCCCTGGAAGGCGCCCTGGTTGAACAGGCCGCGCATGAACACGCCCACGTTGAGCCGGATCTGCGCCCACAGCGGCTCGTCATTGGGCTCGAACACGACCCACTTGGTGCCGCGGAACAGGCTCTCCTCGATGTAGAGCGCGAGCCGCCGGATGGGGATGTACTTCCACTCGCTGGCGAGCTGGTCGGCGCCGTCCAGCGTGCGCGCACCCCAGCAGATGTGGCTGTAGACCGGGAAGGTGCGCAGGCAGTTCACGCCGAGCGGATTGAGCGCACCGTTCTGCAGGTCGGTCAGCAGGTAGGCGAGCGACTGCACGTTCTCCAGCTTCGCCTCGGTGCCGGCCGGCGCCTTCCACACGCCGCGCGTGGCGTCGGTGCGCGCATAGAGGCCGGCCACCGTGCCGCTGGAGGCGATGCTGCGCAGCCGGTTGCCGTTGGCAGGATCCGGCACGAAGGTGCGCGGGAAGTAGACCGCGGCATCGCGGCTGCGCAGCGAGTCGTTCTGCGACATCCAGGTCTGCATGGCGTCGAGGCTGGCCGTCAGCTCCGGGATGTCGATCAGCAGGAAGCCGCGCCGGCTGGCGATGTAGGTCGTCGCCTCGGAGTACACGGCGTTCATGTTCGTGGCCGCCAGGTCGGCCACGCGCGGCATGCACAGCAGGTTCACGAGGTCCACGTCTTCCAGCGCATAGATGCCGGTCTTCGCGGCCAGCGTGCCGGTGAGCTCGGGCGCGTTGACGGGCATCGTGCCGTCCGTGCCGCCGGCCAGCGCGATCTGCTGCGCGTTCGCGCCGCCGGGCAGGCCGAGCGCCGCGGCCGAGGCGCCGCCCATCGTCAGCGTGGCCGCGGGCAGGTAGTTCGTGCCGCCGCGGCCCGCGAGGAACTGGAGCTGGAAGCCCGCGGCGACCGAGCCGACGAGCTTCACCGTCGCGCCGGCGATCAGCGCGCGCTCGGCGTCGGTGGTGGCCGACGCGGAGGCGCCGCGCAGCGCGGCCTCGATCAGCGGGCGCAGAGTGGGCAGGTCCGGCGATCCGGTGTAGGCGACGCTGAAGGCGCGAGCACCGCCGCCGGCGTCCACGCTCAGCAGCAGCGGGCTCGCGGGAATCGCCGCGACGGTGGTGCCCAGCGTGCCCGTGGACGCGGGCCGCGGGAAGGGGGCGACGGTCGGCAGCGCCGTCGCGATGCCGTTGCGGTCCAGCTGCACGATGGCCGAACCGGCATTGACCACGTCGAGCGCGAAATTCGGCGCGCCGGCCTGCAAGGTCAGGTTGCGGAAGCTCTCGGTGCGCAGCACCTGCGTGCGGCCGTTGCTCGTCGCCACTTCGCTGACGGTCAGGTTGAACTGGCTCGACGGATCGAAGCTGTCGTAGTCGATATCCAGCCGCACGCCGTTGCCCCAGGTGCCCGGGTTCTCGGCGCTGAGGCCGCGGATCTGCCGGCCGGCGGTGATGTTGAAGAGGTCGGTACCGCCGCCGCCTGCGGTGTCGGAAACGGTCACCGTCGCTGCCGCTGCCGAATCGCTGACCCGCACCACCCAGCACTCGCCGCCGCCGTTCTGGAAGAACTGCTTCACGCCGTAGCTGGCCGGGCTGTCCGTGCTGATGCCGCCGAACTCGCGCTCGAAGTCGGCAAAACTCAGGCACTGAACGGCTTCATCGAGCAGGCCGCGCGGGAAGCCGTCGATGAACGCCGCGATGGAGGTGGAGACGCCGGTGATGGTGCGCACGCCGCTGGACTTCTCCTGGACATACACACCGGGATAGCTGACCTGGATCATGAGCGGTTTCTCCTCGCGGGCGAAGAAAGAAGTTGGACGGCGAGCCGCACGATGCATCGCAGGGCTCATCCTCAGGATCGACGACCTAGCGGTCGTTAGCGTTGGCTGGGCTGCCCCGGCGCCGTCGGCATCCCGGGTGCTCCGGCGGCTTCGTTTCGATTGCCGTCGAGCTTGGCGTTGTCGGACGCTGTCCGAACTGCCGGAAGCGATTCTCATGTTCGCCTCCGGCGCTCACATCCATAAGGTGACGGAAGGGGCCGCGTGTTTCACCTTGTCACCGAAAGGCCTTGAAATTGGCGGTGGCACGGACGTTGCTCTCGGATGTCAGGACGCTCCGCTCGACAATTCCCTGCTTCGTTACATAGGTCTGAAGCCATCTGGTTGGCGCCACCGACCGGTGCTCGGTCATTGCCATCGACTCACCCAACGGCACGCCTGGCGGCTCGCGTCGGTGAAGAAGCCCGAGCCTAGCGAGTGTGCGGAGAAGTCCTCGTCGATCCAGGCCAACGCGCAGTGCTTGCTCCCTCGGCTACCGGCGACGCACAGCCAAGAGGAGAGGGTGTCTGCTGCTTCATCCACCACTGGTCTCTCTGCGGCGGCGGCTATGCACAGCGCTACGCAGCATCGGGCAGCGAGCTCGCGCGTATCGACCACAATGCCTAACGCCCGAATTCCCTTTGGCGCCGCAATGCTCGATATCACGCCCGAACACATCAGCCTGCTGGATGACAAGCAGCTTCGCCGCCTGGTGGGGCTCCTCTGCGAGGCGGAACTCAGGAAGCAAGGTCATTCCAGCGCCTTTGTCACGTATGGTGGCGCCCAGACCGCCAGCGATGGCGGCACCGACGTCCGCGTTAGCCTGCCGTCGGATGCCGTCAAAGATCATGGCTATGTTCCCAGGTCGTCGACGGTTTTTCAGGTTAAGGCAGAAGACATTCAGCCAGCCGATATTTCCCGCGAGATGGCCCCCGGCGGGAAACTCCGTGAGTCGATTAAGGAACTGATTCGGGACAAGGGCGCCTACGTTATCGTTTCATCGAAGGGCACCGTGGCCGATACGCGCCTGACGGAGCGACGGCACGCGATGCGTGCAATGGTCGCGACCGAGGTCGGCCACGAAGACCTGGACATCGACTTCTATGACAGAACGCGGGTGGCAAGCTGGGTTCGCGAGAACCCTGGGCTGATCGCCTGGGTGCGTCGCGCGATCGGTCAGCCCATCAAGGGCTGGGATCCATACGGCCCTTGGTCCACGGTCGGCAAGTCACCCAATGTTCCCTACCTGCTGGACGAAAACTGTCGCCTGCGGGAAACGCGATCCATTTCACCGGTCACGCTCGACATCAAGGCGGGCATCCAGCGATTGCGATGCTTGATCGGTCAGGCGGGCACCGTGCAGCGCCTGATGGGCCTATCGGGCACCGGCAAGACCCGCTTGGTCGAAGCGCTGTTCGATCCGACGATAGGCGAAGGGTCCTTGGACGCGTCGCTGGCGCACTACACCGATATGGGCCGTGAGCCGTCACCAGCGCCGACTGATCTGGCCCTGCAACTGATCGCTTGGAGAAGCCGAGCGATTCTCGTGGTAGACAACTGTCCTCCGGATGTCCATAGGGCGCTGGTGCAGACCTGCCTGGATAGCGAATTCATCAGCGTGATCACGATCGAGTTTGATGTCCGGGATGAAACGGCGGAGGACACCGAGGTCTTTGTCCTTGAGCCGGCGTCAGACACCGTCATCAGCCAACTGATCCGCCATCGACTTCCAGCGCTGCTGCAGCCTGACGCCGCGAGAATCACTAGCGTTTCCGGTGGCAACGCACGGCTCGCCTTGGCCATCGCGAAGGCAGTTCCAACTGGAACGACGTTGACGGGCGTTCCGGACGGCGACTTGTTCGCGCGCCTCTTCCATCAGCGCGGGACAGTAGACGATGAACTTCTCCGCGTGGCTTCGATCTGCGCGCTGGTCTATTCGTTCGGCACCGAAGCTGCGCCTTCCGAAGAGTCCGAGATCTCCGTACTGGCTGGGCTGGCGGAGTTGAGCACCGACCGCTTCTTCGAGCATGTGGCGAGACTGACAGAGCGCCAGTTGATCCAGACGCGCTCGCACTGGAGAGCCGTGCTGCCACAGGCGCTGGCAGCCTGGCTCGCCAAAATAGCCTTGCGTTCCTTCCTGCCCGGTCGCCTGGACGTTGCACTCGTCGGGCTGCGGGCATCGCGATTGACGCGGTCCTTCTCGCGCCGGCTGGGTGATTTGCACGACAGCCCCCAAGCACAGACCCTCGTGCGCAAATGGATCGCGCCAGAGGGCCTGCTCGGGGACCTGGAAGGGCTGAGTGACATCGGCAAGGCTATGGTGCGAAACGTCGCGCCCATCGACACCGGCGCGACGATGGACTTGCTGTCTCGCTCGTTCGGCGATTCCGTCCCTCATGACAGACATGCCGCATTCCAGAGACGCCAGTGGCTGTCACTGCTGCGATCGCTTGCCTATGAGCCGGCACATTTCCCGCGGGCCGTCCATTTGATGGCGCAGATCAGCGCGTCGGACCGCCTGAAGTCCAATGACCGCAGCCCACTCTCGTCGCTCTTTCAGATCGTCGTGTCGGGCACGCTCGCGCCTGTTGACATGAGGGTATCGGTCATCGATGCCATGGTCGCTCTGGAAGACGCAGCGATCGACGACATCGCCCTGGACTGTGTTCGCTCGTTGCTGAAGACCAGTTCCAGGCCAGCAGGCTTGTTCGAGTTCGGGGCAAGACCTCGTGACTATGGCTATTGGCCTCCTACGAAGAGCGACGTTGCCCAGTGGTACGAGACCTCCCTGTCGCTCGTCGTTCGCCTGGCTGGGAATCCCGGGCGCCTGCAAGAGCGCGTCAAGACGATCCTGGCCAGGAGCTTTTCGCAGCTTTGGGACATGGAGTCGCCTTGCCACGATGCGATTGAGCGAGCCATGGACGCAGTGTCTGCGAACGGCTACTGGCCTGAAGCTTGGTTAGCCGCTAGGAATGCGCTGCAGCGGGCGCGTGAGGGCGAGCAAGGCGATGGCCTGCGTCTGCGATTACAGGCCTTGGTGACGCGCCTCAAGCCTCATGACGACGTGGATCTCGCTCGAACGATTCTGTACTCCCCCCCTTGGGGTGAACTGGACATTGCCGATGACGGAACCGCGGACGATGCCGAAGGCATGATCTCAGCCCAACATCGGACAGAGGCGAAGGCGAGGGAGCTTGGTCGAAAAATGATCGCCGATGCTGGCTTTATGCGAGCCATGGCCGCCGAACTGGTGTCTAGCCACGCGCGTAGGGCAGGGCTATTTGGCGAAGGCATCGCCGCGGGGGCCGCGGACATTGAGGATGCTTGGGCGATACTGGTAGATGCGTTCTCATCTTCTGTGGACCAGCGGCGCGGCGTGGATGTGCTATGCGGCTTCCTGATTGTGTGCGCACAACGGAATGCGGAAGTGCATCGGCGGCTGCTCGAACTCGCCGTCGACGACCCGGTGCTCGGCCCAGCGTATCCGCTGCTTGAGATTTTTGGTGACGAGGACGCGTTCGGCCTCCCCAGACTTATCCGTTCGCTTTCGATTGGGCGGGCTCCGGCGCGGCACTATCAGTCCGCTTGGCGCGTTGCCGGTGACAACGGTCAGTTTGCCGAATTGATCCTAGGCATCCGCAGAGTCGAGGACGGCTTTAGGGTCGCCCTGGATGCGCTACACATGCGGATGCACGTGCAGCATGACAAGACGAGGACTGTCGGCGATGCCCTGCGTCGCTGTGGACGCCAACTCCTGCAAGACATGCCGCTCAACGAGTTTAGTGGCGATCCAATTCAGTACGCGCTTGGGGAGGTCGCCACCGCGTCCTATTCCGGACCCGAGGCCGCCGAAGCGGCTCGTGCGCTGTGTGAACGGCTCGCCACGGCCTTGAGAGAACATCAGATTTGGGCAGATACCTTCGGTGGATTCATGGAGCGACTATTCAGGCTTCAGACCGCGGTAGCGCTGGACGTTTTCCTAGTCGAGCACGAAGGGCCTGACGAGGAACTGGAGGGTCAACTTCACTTGATCGAAGGTCAACTGCTGGACGACGTGCCGTTCGATGCCTTGAGGAACTGGGCAGCGGTCAAACCGGAAGTTCGAGTTCCCGCCATCGCACGCAATGTGACTGCCATCGAATTGAGTACGGAGGCCAACGAAGCCATTTGGCGGCCGATCGCCGCTCAGCTCGAGGCGCTAATTGAGCGCCCAGTGCGCGTCTACGAGGCGCTGGATCGACAAGTCTTTCCGTCGACCTTCAACGGGTCCTTGTCCGAAGCGCTCGAAAAGCGCCTGCCTTTGTTCGATGGCTTGTCCAAGCACAGGGATCCCGAAGTCCGGGCCTGGGCGGATGCCAAGAGAACGTACCTCCAGAGCCGTGCAGAGAGTGAAAGGGGTCTTGAGCGTCGCGCCGCAGCTACCTTTGAGTGAAGGTCAGCGGGCATCGCTCAGTCTCGTGAAGGCAATCAACACAGCCGTTCATTTTCTAAATTGTGTTCCCTGGGGCTCTTCGACTCGCCCCAGGACCGAGCGCCTCGCGGTCCTTGAATCGAGAACAGCCAGCGTCTAGAAATTGTTCCGCAAATGCGCAGTTTCTAGATGTTGTTCTCCGCGTGGCATGCACCTGAGGACAACGAAGTCGCGGCGACCTAGAGGTTGCCGTCTGAACAGAGCAAGACAGCCTGACGTCAAAAGCTAATGGTTCGACTACACATCGGTCAGGGGCACTCAGTGCTGCGGTGGCGCCCGCCAGCCAACGGTCATACGGCGGCGGCGAGGAATGAGGCACCTCGTACACGTCCCCCTGCTAACGACAGGAGCATTGAACGCCTGAATGGCTAGCTCGACGAATTTCCGCTCTCAAAAATACAGATGACGTACGTTAACATGTTGATTTAAAAGGGACTTTTTGCCTGTAGTCTTCGCCTATGGGCACAACTTCCTCGACTTGGCGACGTCTATCGTCAGACATCCCTCCTCCTTGCGGACTGACGGGTGCGCGCCCAATTTCGAGGGATGACGGATCGCGGAAAGTTCAACGTTCGTTCTGTCGGTTGGGCAGGTGAGACGCGGAATGGCGATGGGACGACAAATTCCGGGACGACAGATTCGGGGCGTCACTGACCAACCCGACTTCGACCTTCAAACTTGGGCGGTGCCGGATGTGGGCGCTTTGCCGAAGGACAAGCAGCAGATCTATCTCTCCCGCAAGAAGGCTGTCGAAATGGCGTGCGATGGCTCGTCCGACAAGGCGATCAAGCGCAAATGTGGGATAGGTCTCAAGCAAACGACCCGACTTATAAAGGAGCGGTGTGTCGTACTTCATGAGGACGGCCAGATCTATGGCTTTCGTGGTTTGGTCCCGTACGACCGGATCAGACCGTATACACGCACCAAGCCGGTAAAGATTGACGCGTTTGGCCGCGGAGGCGCAGGCGCGTTGAGATCGTTGCTCGAGCTAGACCCGGAGTTCAAAAGGGAACTGGACAAGAAGATCCTGTCCGTCGCGCCCAAGAAGGCCGAACTTACAGAGGTAAAGCAGCCTCGCCAAGTGCTGTGGGGATGGTTCCTCACGCAGCTTCGAAGCCGAGGCTACGAGGTCAAGGGCGAATGGCCCTTTGGCAGAGATAAGGACGTGCCAGACGGCTACGGCGCCTTGCGCCGCTACGCTGACTCACTGCTGAAGCAATACCCAAAACTGATTGCTAGGTCGGCTGGAGGTGAGACTGCCGAGCGAAAGCTTCGCGCGGGCGATGGCGTAGACCGGCCGACTCGACGAGCCTTCGAGCGGGTTGAAATGGATTCTCACAAACTGGACGGTCGCTTCTGCGTCCTGATGCCCGACGGAAAGGGCGGGTGGGTACCTCGAATCATCCACCGGCTGTGGGTGACGGTCATCATCGAAACGAATTCACGTGCAGTGCTCGGATACTGGCTCAGCATGGGGCGCGAAGTGCCAAAGGCGGACGTGCTGCGCGCAATCAAGCGGGCACTGACGCGCTGGGTTCCAAGGCCAGTCACTTTCAGCGATACAGCACTTGCAGAGGGTGCCGGGCTCCCATCGGTGCTTGGCGATCGCTTCCTAGGGCTCTGCTGGGAGGAGACAAGCGTTGAGGTGATGTCCCGGGAGGTGGTGTAAGAAACTGAGGCGGGCCACCGATGGAGGTGGCCATCGTGAATGACCTGGATATGGTTGAGGTGCGACCCAAGCAACTTGACCCTAGGAGAAAACACGATG
>Ga0247779_1000395_pt1 | contig 29269 bp, 23 predicted proteins | sample UWRJL221509R5_FD_179925 | JGI IMG/M metagenome (GOLD analysis project Ga0247779, IMG submission 179925) | Plant litter microbial communities from Arlington Agricultural Research Station in Wisconsin, United States - UWRJ-L221-509R-5 | ecosystem: Environmental > Terrestrial > Plant litter >...
ATAATTATAGTCAGGAGTCTTCAGTGGCCGCCTTACCGAGTTGGATCAAACTTGTATTACTTTTTGGTTACACTTATTCCCTTTCGATACAGAAAAGATGACACTATAAGGTAATCTGATTGTTATCTAACCTTGGGTTGATTTTTATCAAGACGGCTTTACTCCTCGGGCGGGTTCATGGTCATGATACCGTATGTATAACGTAGAATATAGATATATCTACACCGCGTAGATCTATAGTTAGGCTGGTGCTACATGTGGTTTAGTACGACGCCACAGTTGATTAATCAATCCCTTCTCATCAGGATGGTAACTATTTAGTGTTATGACTGCAGTTTCGCAAACATATTTCGACTGGGGGAGTGAAGTGCTCAGAGATAGGCTTGGCCATGGCTATGGTGGTTATTGAGGCGAGTAATGTGATGGCGAGAGCGAGGCGATAAATGGCTCGGAACATTGTGTTCCTTATGTCTCGAGTACTGACACTATATCAATAGAAAGGAGTAAGTCTCGGATAACTTAAGGCAAGATAAATACCTACAAAGAGCTGGACAAAACTAAAGTCAATATCTGCCGCTGAAAAACACCGGACAATATTAAGAACGCTTCGAGGGGAATATGGGCGTCACCGAACTGAAAGAAAGGGAAGTTAAAGAAATATGTATAAGCAAATTACATCAAGGATTAGATAAGTTAATGACCTGATCAATAAAGCTGGCGGGAAGATTGGCAAGTGTAGAAAGAAAAGTACGGAGTGGAAAGGATGATATGACCTAGTTGCAAATCTAAATGGCTTTTATCATTGGTTTATTTATATCGCCGCAGTTACTATTCGGAAGTTGGTGACCGCATTTTAAAACACAGTTTCGACACCCCCGTAGTTATATATGTAAAAGTTCAAGTGACCCTTACTCGGAATCGAGGCACTGTTCGCGACGGCGAACTTACGCGAAAAATGATGTCAGGGCTCATGGCCTTAATTTAGAAGGCGCATGCCCAAATCAAGATTCGCTTAAGCGAGATTTCATGGTGGATAGTATAGCATTTTCTCCATACAAAGAAGATAGTACTAATTTATTGAATCACACCTATATAATTCACAGAGATTCAACTCCGAGAATATATTTGAGGAGTTTATTTAGAACCAGTTTCATAGCCTGGCAGACCGGCAGAAAAACGGCAAGGGACTCGGCAGACACAGGATCATTACACGATCATGATTTTCTCGTGACCGTGTTCAATTCACAAGTGACGTAGACCGCAGACGGTGCTGTTCTTGAACTTCTATGCGGTTTCTCTGGGCTGCAATCGCCTCGCTGTTCACTCCAATCAGCATTGGTCACAAAATTGTCATAACCAACGACGACGGATGGGCGACCGCTCAAATAAGAGCACAATATGATGCGCTAAAGGATGCCGGACACAATGTAAGTGGTTGACGCTATATCACATCTGGTTATATATGTATCACTGCGATAGGTTATCGTTTCAGCTCCGGCTGAGAATGTGTCAGGAACTGGCTCTTTATCAGTTGGAAAAATACCTCCATTGTCAGCCCCCTGCGAATTCAACACCTGTCCGGCAGGGTCTCCAGGCATTGGGAGCAACACAACTGACCGTAAGACACACAACTCATTCCTTTACTTATCAATTGAAGTCTTGACTATATCTTAGCACGCCTCAACTATGTAAACGGGTTCCCGTAAGGCGTCTTGCATATTCACAGAAGAGACAAAACTAATAAATTTACCTGCTATATATAGAGTGGATGCGGTGCGACATGGTATACAGACGCTCGCCCCACAGTTTTTCGGATCTGCACCTGACCTGGTTATTAGTGGTTCTAATATAGGAAGTGAGTAAGGAAGCCATTTTAGAATATATATCAACTTACAAAATTACAAATAGACAACTTGGGTGTCGCCATCTTTTTCTCGGGAACTGCGTGAGTGACTTTCCCGATGCGTGCACTCACTAATATTATAATTTGTATTAACGATACCATTAGAGGCGCTGCATCAGAGGCGGCCAAGAGAGGCGTTCCCTCGATAGCATTCTCCGGAGCTTCTGGAGCACAAGTATCATACACATCTTTGTCTGACGCAACAGCACCTTCGACTATTGCCGCCAACATATACACGGAACTTATACTTCGATTTACAAGTGCACTCTTTGCCAGCCCCGGCCCAGTCTTACCGCAGGGGATCAGTCTCAACGTGAATTTTGCCAAGATTGATTCATGCCCTTCCGCGTCAAGCTACAAGTTCGTACTTACGCGGGTTCTGGGGAACATGTTTGCAAAGGATGTAGCAACTTGTGGAACAAACCATCTGCCATCGGAATCGTCCGCGATTAAGAACGGCTGCATAGCGACCGTTAGCGTATTCAAGGGGTCTACAAAGGCTGATGTAGATGCAGCAACACAGCAAGTCGTTTTAAGCAAGTTATCGTCGATCTTGACTTGTCTGTAGCCCGGAATGGGTGGTGTACATTGAATTGAAACATATGTATTCGTGCGGGGCACGGTTTGATTTGTCCATCTCGGGACCGTGAATACGAACCTGAGTCTGCCGAAGATCTGCGGTTAATTGAATTTCCCCTCCCCTGGGCGCTTGAGCGGCGCTCTTCCCGGTGATCATTTGGTGATCATGATATTTCAGAAATCATTGATCACTATACACAGCTACACGCGCACTACTATATACTAATAAGAGATTTACTACATCATTGAGATGATCATATCACAGTAGTAATTAAGCCAAGCACTTACAAAAGCTAGTTACAATTCTGGTCCGTTGGTAGTAACATCACAGTTCCGTCCGCAGGTTTCAGGTGGATGGACCACTGGCGGGAGAGTGAGTACAGCCTGGCCAGTGATAGTCTCGAATGGTGTATAGCTGCAAATAATTGTCGGAAATTGAGATTCTACGGGACTTGTATAACTATATAGGATAAAACCTGAAGTGTCTTTGGCTTGTCCATTTTATGTGGCTCTGGAACAATTAGTAACCTCATGCTATTAACAGTGAACACGGTCCCGCTGAAAGAGTGATTCAGTGGTGTTGAATTCAGTGGCAATATCAGTGTTAACCAGAGACGTTCCACATGTCGTCAGGACATGAAATGTATTGAGACGTATTCAGATATTCCATATATCTAATAAAGTAGAAAAAGTAGATATGTATTTCGTATCTAGAATATTGTCGTACTATGGGATCCATTGCTCCAGAGATAGTGCTAATCAAAGTCTCAGACTCCGAAGTCCTTCAAGGAGCCACTCTATTTACAAAAATTTAACTGGTAGGTGTAGCGGTGCTTCGTTCGCAGTTTCTTCCACAGATATCGGTTGAAGGACCAGTACCATCGTATTCCCCAAGTGGTGCTGCTTTGACGATGGTAACAGCATTGGCGATCAGTAGTATAGTAAGGACCATGCGCTGAACAATCGAGGGGAATTGCATAATTTCGTATATAATTCTGGGTTGCAAGAAATAATCTGGGGTTTCTGTTGCACGCTTGAATACGGGGGATGAAAAGTGTATCATATACAAGAAATGGCTTACCAGTCGACTGAGTCGTCAGAGTCAGATTTATACGCCGCACTGTAACTGTAGTGTATTAAACAGGCTCTAAGCACTGTTTATGAGATAAGCACGCTGAAGTAGAGATAGTGCATTAGACTAACCTTAGTATGAGGCTTTTTCTTAGTTAGAAGCTGTTAGAGAAGGATATTATGAGAAAGAGGAAGAGCAACGTTGCCCTCTTTATACCATTTCTAAGTGAGGCAGATATAACTTTAACCGTTCAATGGGCTGCTCCGTCGTTTCAACATGCCATTGTATTATTGACTCATGAGTGCTCAGGCTTGTTTGAGCCTTCTATAAATTAAGCTCTGGAACGTTGTAGGTGAGTTGCTGCCGAAAGTCCCGTCCTATTTTAGAAGGAGTGTGCCCAAATTAGGCTTCAATATAGAGGAAACGCTGACCCGAACAGAGTAATAAGCACTCCAGCGCATAATGAATGTCAATAGCATATATCCTCAGAATTTAATCAGTATGAGCTTTCGCGTTTCGCGTTTGAAATGCATGCTTACCGGTTTGCAGTAGGTATGCGCCGAGTGAGTTCAACTCAAAAGTCGGTTAGCCGGACCGAAGACAGAGCTGCTTCGGGACTGCCCGAGTCACACAGTCACCCGTAATACTAATTGTAGCGTGATCAGCTTTTCGACTGATCCTTTGACTTGCACCATTTGTATCTTCATCCAAACTTCACTTTCAACGTGGCTATGGCACAGCAAAATCCGTTTCAGATAATTGAAACGTGATTATGTAGTTTGCACAACGGTCGAGTTGGCCGGGAGGCAACATCGCGAAACATGGTCGGGACGAAGAATTCAGTAATGCTGCCGTTGATGATAACGCAGATGGACATTGATTTAAAGTTCCGAATACATGCCAGGCCGCTATCTGCCTAAAAGGATTCGGGTATTCAAGCAGGGGATGATGTGACATGCAAGATGGATGTGCAAAAATGTAAAGTGTATGTCCTAAATCCTACCTTTCTGGGTTTCAAAGAATCGTCAAGAAGATGATAACAATTAATCCAAATTAGTGACTTAACATCCATTACATTATTTGGGAAACATTCTTGAGTCCAAGCTTATTATCTACCGATCCTTTTCCGTTTCGTCAGATTCATGTCTCTTGCCTGCCGCTTGGCCTCTTCTTTTGAGAGAACACGGAGAGAATACAACGATAGGTACATACTGCGACCTCTTAAATTATGCTTGAGAGCTACTGATACAACCGGCACTGCTAGGAAAAACTCGGCAATGAAGCATTTGTCAAACAACAAACAATCATTTGTAAGTCGTATTTCTCTCAAGATGTTTTTTTTGTTCTAACCTTTAGCAAGGCAATGTGCCTCACCAGTGAATGACCACTTTGCACTATCTGGGAAAACATGCAGTTTGAGCCCATCTTGAAGTCGTCGGCTGATCCATAATCAGGAAGGATTCTTTCCCTGCTCTTGGGATCGCCTGCTTCATAATCGATTTATAATCGTCTCCTGCTCGATCAGCATAATTGTCAGCTGGAATAATTTCCTCATACAGAAAGAAAAGGCGACACTGGAGCTGCATCACGTTGTATTTGAAAGCCACGATTCCAAGTAAATGAAATACCTATATATATAAAGCAAACGGACTTCAACCGAAAGCCTCAATTCACACCATTTTTCTCAATTGAAGAATGTCGCAAAATTCAAAATCCAACTTGGTTGCCTTCGTCCTCGGTGCAGGAGCTAACGTCGGCGCTGCGGTTGCAGCCAAACTAAAGCAGGAAGGCTATAGTGTTGCTCTCGGAAGCCGAAACCCGAAACCAGACGCAGGAGATAGCCCTTATTTCCATGTTCAGCTTGACGTTAGCAAGAGTCAGAGCATCATCACCGCTTTCGATGCGGTGGTAAAGAAGTTTGGTCCTGTGAACGTCGTTGTATATAACGGTTAGATATCTTCATTCAATCGTTACTTAATCGCTCAAATTCTGCGTCACCAGCTGTGTCGTTTGTCATTCCTACACATCCAGATGCAATTCTATCCATTCCAATTGAAGCTTACGAGAAAGAAATGTCGATAGGTCTGGGTGCATATACCGCCGCACAGAAAGCCCTTGAAAGTTTCAGGCACGACGTCCATAGCCACAACCCGAAGACTTTCATCGTTACGGGAAATATCCTCCCTTTCGAGCACCACACAATACCGAAATGGTTTACCTTGGGTATACAAAAAACTATGGAAAGCCGTCTCATCGCTACCGCTGCTCGTACATACCAGGCCGAAAATATCCAGTACGTCGTTTGGTATTTACAATCCTAGGTATCATTGACGTCATAGATACAGATTTTATTTCGCTAGCTTAGTCTCTGAAGAAGGCAATCTACCTGGAGATTCCTTCTTCGAAAGCGGTCCCGCGCATGCCGAAGTGTATTGGAAACTTATCAACAGCGAAAGCCAACAAGAGTGGGATCAGAGGTATGTCATTTCTACCTCCATGCCATTCAGGTGCATGGCTGACTGGCCTGCTAGATTTACAGTAGATGGAAGCAAATATCTTAGTGCCTGAGATGTCAATGGGTTTTTGCTTTTCATTCACGAACGTTCTTAGAAAAGCATGAAACTGTTTGGCGCGAAGGCAACAACGAATTGCTATCTCCTTCACCATATGCTCGATTTCTCATGACCAAGGGTCGCAAGGCGTTTGTGTCAGTTAGCAAATATGACTCCAGTGCTATCTTTAATATTGGATGGCAGTCGACGTTGACGTTGTTGAGAAGTATACATAAGTAATTGAATGCTCTTCCAGCTCCTTATTGAGTTTTAACATTTCTACTACATAGTGCATGTTCCAGTGGCATATTGACTCCGTTATCATTATCTTTCCCAATGCCGTCAGTTCATTTCATTTGACCGAAAACAGCAATTGGCTTTGTGGGGTTAGGAGATGGCAGTGGGGCATGACGGTATTAGCTTGAAAAACCGACGGCGAGATGGTAGATGGACAGATCATTTTCAGCGCTGCAAGGAACCGTTTGCAATGGGTGGCGCATCTTTTTCACGGACAAATATCGTTAGGACAGCGGACAGGGCAGGCGCGGGCGGCCGATGCCACTTCTCCCTTTGGCGGGGCGCATTTGCTCCTCTCCGGGATGGATTACTACGCTATGTCGAACTATTTTTCATAAGAAAGGCTGGTTTTGTCTAACTAACACCTAATACAAGCGGATTTCTATATTCGAAAGCAATAATAGCAGAACTAATGTGAACCAACTAATCTACCCATAATATACACTACTGTACACTAGTGTACAACTTTTTCATTTTAGTATTAAATTTCCATAGGTATAGCTTTAAGTCTCGATCGAAGCAACAGAACAAGCTGGAAGCCTGTCTTTATACAGGCGAATCCGGCAGGTAAGTGCTGCTGGTAGCAGCTTTTGAAGACGTTGTCGTCGAATTAGTAGAAATTGGTTTGATTTTGATGATAGAATAGCGTTCGATTTCTCCTTGAGTCCGCCGTAAGGAAGGCATGCTAGTCGTTCTTGAATGAGTCCCCGACTCGGAAAATGCGTTCGGGAGTGGATGAACATGGATTGCTCCGCTTGAAAAGTTTCCATGATGTTGGGAATGGAATCCAGCTTCGATAGTTGTTTGGCCTCCCAGAAGACCGGTTTTCTGGAATAGGACTTTCGACATAGCGGTATCAACTGTGTCTGCTGTGATTTTCAAGTTGCGGAACACTCTACATGCCATGGAAGAGGTCAAAGCGAGGTCTGGCGCTATAAGGATGGCCTGATAGATGGGAGGAACACTAGGCGTCACTATAAGGGAGGCGACCACGATATTTGAGCATAGACTCATACTGAATGATGCAATATTAATCGTATTTCAAGATTAGGAAGTGGAATAGCTCACAGATAGTACTGTTGTCCACCTTGAAGAATGGCCCGCACTAAACGCGAAGACGCTTTACGAGAAAGCAGAGTACGCCACGTAAATGTTTCTCCCGAAATTCCGCGCATGGTCGCAAACCGATATGATATGGCGACGAATACACAAGAGTCGAAGAAGAGTCTAGAGAACGGTGCCGCCGCCACGTAGTGCTCCACTCCTGCATTGACACAATAGCCCGTATCAGCCAACGGCTTTAGACGAGAACCGGTGATCGTTAGGATAGAGACTCCAATGTTTGCTAGGAGCAGGACAAAGAAGGTTCCATAGACGTATATGTTATTGTTGTAAACCGCCTTGACTCGTCGAAAGAACAGAAAAGATGAGCTTGCCGTTGCCAAGACCCAAGAAGTCGTCACTCCGTATTCGACGGCATTGCAATTGCTCAGAGTGCGGGCTGCGACAATGAGAGAGGTTGAGAAAAAATTCAACTCATTTCCTAGATAACGTACTCTTCACAACAACGGATAACACCACGAATGTCAAGGCAGAAAACCTATGGCAAGAAGCATAAATTCAGAGAAGTTACTTAGACGCTGTGGCAATGAGACCATACCTCGATAGGAAATAAGCAACAAGCGTCGCGCGGAAGCCAGAACGAAGGAGTACAATATCCTGCGGTAAACTAACCAGGAAGTCCCATACACAAGCCTGTTAATCGACGACAATCAGCGTTTGTTTGGACCCTTGGAAATATGTAAGTTGACGTGAAGCGTACCCCCAATGTTGCCAGATAAAGATCTCGTGCGACTTCGAACTGTTCGGCCACCTTAGGCGGTAGGTAATTCAAGTATACGTCCGGATTGAGAATTGGATGTGTTGTTGGGTGAAGAGTAGACATGACGGTGATGATAGTTCGGGATTTACAGAGCGAGCTGGCATTTGTGGTATATGTACCAAGCACTCTTGGACGTGGACAAAATAGGCTTTGTTTAATCTGTCAGAATTGGTCGTAGAACCTGTGATAGAAGCCTCGCTTTTCGTTTCCCACCGCTAAAGGATCTTGCAACGTCAAATCTATCCCCATTCACATATAGGCACCAGTATTGGGTGCACACATATATATGATTATGTCACTTTATCCCCCGTCTTTTTACAATATCTCCAAGTTTAATATTTGTTGAAGGAACTTGCCATACCGCCATTCTTGCAATGTGGTCAATTTCCCCAGAGGCAGCGAGCGCCGCAGACGGTAAGCATCGTTGAATCCCTTGATAGAAACCCTCATCAAAACTTGATGAAGACCGAGCGTAGAGCATAAGAACAGATACAGTAGCTCACTATTGTAAGCAGCACAGTCCTATTGGGACATGACGAAATATAGGCGTTGAAAACGGGAAGAAGCGACCATGGTCCAGACGTTTAGTAATAATCCAAGTCACGTGCATTTGCCTTCCGGCGCTAAACCCAGTTCGGTCTGAAGTATTCCGAACAACCAGAGCTGGCACTGGCAGCTTGTGTACCTTCCACTATCTTCGCAATATCTTCGCAAAGATCAACTTGCCATGTCTGCTCTTTTCTTTGTTCCTTCACATTCCCGTATGGTCAAAGGGTACCGCTCTTTACACTAGCGGATTCGTTATTATCATTTATAAAAGCCTGTCCACGAGGCCATGGAGAAGGCTTCGGACGGTTGATAGCTTGTTCACATCCGGCGAGCCCAGGATTCCACTAGACTATAAAAACCATTGGGCTCTTCCTGATATATGCGTTATTTTCGTCCTGACAGTCGCGTGACGACTGTAGCCAGCATTTACGCCTTGATCCAGTGAGATTTTTCTTATTTCTACCCGTCCGTAATAATTTGACAAGGAAACGAGCTATCCAGGCCTTACTTATAAAAGCTGATATTGATCTTAGAACTTGACCTCATACCATGTCATATCTAGAGAACCAATCGCTCTGGATTGTGTTGGCTGCTTTGGTAAGGGCCTCAAACATTTGCTTGCAATGGGTTCTAACAGGAGCTTTGAAGGTGACTCATTTATGGCTTCGCAATCGTGCTCCCACGTCGACTTCAGTAATATCGACTTGGCTATTCGTGATCTCAACTACAGTGACATTCTCGGGATTAATCGATTTCATTGATAGCGATGCTCTCACCCTTATCACAAAGATCATACAGTCTTACTCTCTCTTTTTTGTGGCATTGTTGAGCTCGGTCACTTTCTACAGAGTATCACCCTTCCACCCTCTGGCTCGCTATCCGGGCCCTGTACTGTGCAAAATTTCTAAATTATGGACTGCGTATGTGGCATCACAGGGAAAACTTCATTTATATCATAAGGAATTGCACGAGAAGTATGGGTCTATCGTTCGCGTTGGTGAGTATTTTCTCGCTTGAAATTAAATAACATTGATTCATGGAGCCGTTAGGTCCGAACGAACTTTCTATAACCGACAAGGAATTCATTCCAACCCTATTGGGTACGCCTGGGCTGCCAAAAGGACCATGTAAGTGGAACTGTGCCAAGCTGCCCTGTCTCGACGAGTATTAAAACGACTAGTGTTTGACGGACGTGTTATCACAACTCAGAAGGATAGGGACAGCAACTTTACCTTGATCTCGACACCTGATGTGCACAGACATGTTCAACTACGGAAACCTTGGAACAAAGCTTTCGGGAGTGAACCAATGAACGACTACGCAGAGATTCTCGTCGATAAAGCAACCCAGCTGAGTGAACAGCTGATGCTGCGTTGCCAGTCGTCTCCGGATCGGCGCGGACATGTCGATCTCGCAGGGTGGATAAATTTCTTCTCGTAAGTCTACTTGCTCAGTTTTTCTTGACCTGATACTAAGCGCACCTCCAGGTTTGACTTCATGGGAGAAATGGCGTATGTTCGTTATCTTTTTGGTGATGCAGTCCTAACTCGCACACAACAGGTTCGGTGGTAGTTTTGATCTCATGGAGCATGGTGATAAGGATGGTCTGTGGCACGGAATGCAATCAGCTTTGCTGTACGCCATTTTCTTATATTCCCTTTTACGTGAACTCAACCTCAACTGGCACCTCAAGAACTGCCGGCTTTACTCAGCATGTTCCATGGTTGGCACACATAGTTCGCGCTATTCCATCCACAGGCGTTGCCATGCAGCGATTCGGAGCATTTGCAGTTAAACAAGCTAAAGTACGTTTCTCCAAAGAGGTTGAGAAGAAAGATCTATTTTACCATCTTGTTCGTATCTTTAAACATTCTTTTTTGGGATGCACTGATTGCTGATTTACTTTTCAAGATTCATGCATCAGAACCAGACTCGGATCCTACCACTCCGAGCCCTACTTATCTTCCATTGGTTATTTCTAATGCAACGCTGGCTATCATCGCAGGTTCCGATACGACTTCAACGGTTCTCAGTAATATTCTCTCCTACCTCATTGCTCATCCAGAGTACATGAAGAAATTACGTGCAGAAATTGATGAGAACTTTCACCTCGGTGACATGGTTCACGGTACTTCGGCGATTGAACTAAGCAAACTCGGTTCAATGAAAATTTTGAATGCGATCATGTACGTCGTTTTCTCTGAAGCCGAATATTTCATTGGTAGTTTACCTTGATTTCCAGCAATGAGACACTAAGATTGCAACCTGCCGTACCAACTTCAGTCCAACGTCAGCCATCGAAAGGAAGCGGCGGACAGATGGTAGGAGACTTGTAAGTCTAGTCTTTAGTCTGACCCAGACATCGGATCTCCAACGTGCGGACTGATTTCTCTTCCGTCCCTCATGCAGTTTCATCCCGGAAGGAACCGCAGTCAACGTTCCGCCTTACTGCCTACAACGCGATCCGCGGTACTTCTCGCCAAGACCAGACGAATTCTGGCCTGAACGATGGCTTTTCATCGACAAACGGGACTCAAACTCATTGGCCAAAGATATTCCTCTTGGATTCGTTCAAGATATGTCCGCATACATACCTTTTTCGACTGGCCCAGCAAATTGCGCTGGGAAGCATCTGGCATTGCTAGAGCTCAGATATCTGACTACGTTGCTCGTTCGTCGATTCGATTTTGCGTTTGAAGAAGGCTTCACAGCCGAGATGTGGGATAATAGTTTGGAGGATAGGTTTGTGATGGCCAAAGGACCATTACCGGTTATTTTGACTCCTCGATGATTCACTTGAGACACATTGTTGCTATCCATTAGCATGCGTTGAGGGTTTCGATGTAGTAGCAATTTGACTGTATTTCTGGCATGTAAATTCAATAACCGAAATTTAAGCCCAGTTAGAGACTCCGTAGTTCCGGCACCAAGCGGCAACATTTTCCAACTCGGTTTTGGAAATATTTCTAGCGCCAACAACAACTGTTGTCTCTTGAATCAAAAACATATAGAAACATTTGCTTAAACTTCATTGTGCCTCATTTCGCCTTGATAAACACATATGATACTTAAGCAAACTGCTCTAGTATCTGATGCTCACCTCTATTAACTGAAGGGAAATTTAATGAACCTTCATGCTCGGGTTACGACGTCCTAGTCCACTTACGTTGCACTGTGACATCAACCAAACCGCAATCCTTCAACTTCGCTCAAGCTACATTTAGTACTTCTTTGCTCATTGGTTTGTCGAGCAAAAAAACCACGCTGCTTTGAAGATGACTCTTGGACTCAAACGCGTCTTGCTATTTGATGTTGCGCTGGCATTGGTGAGTTCATATCATTAGTGGAAAACGGTGTTCAAACCCTTCTTTTTATGGCCTCTTTCCAGATTGCGCATGCCTGGTTCAAAAAGAAAGAACCCAAGTCGATCTCTTCCGTACTGATGATCTTTACTGGAGCAAGTGCTCTAATTGGGGGGCTTTTGGTGTCACATTTTGAAAGATGGATTCATGCGTTTCTACTCTCATTCGTCGTCTTCACGGCTACGTTATCCTGTTCAATCGTGGCATACAGATTATCTCCATTTCATCCCTTGGCTATATATCCAGGTCCAGTCGTTTGCAAAATCTCAAAATTATGGGGTGCTCGGATTGCGTGGAATGGCAAACCTCAGGTCTATTATAAAATGTTACACGCCAAATACGGGCCCATTGTACGAATAGGTATGTTAATAGTGCGGTGATCTTGCTATTCCCTGTACAGCATGTACTGATATACAATTCAATGGACAACAGGCCCGAATGAACTTTCTGTAATAGATACAAATCTGATACCGAGTGTCCTCGGGATGCCCAAGGGACCAAGTGGGTTTTGATTCTCCATCAACATCATGATATCAGATAATGAAATAATATGCGAATAGTGTGGGATGGAAGACGCATACTGCCTCCCAAAAATTTCAATAAGCAAAACAGCCTGACGTCTGTGCGAGATCTTCGGCGACACGCAGAGCTTCGACGACCATGGAATAATGCTTTCAAACCTTCGGCTATAGCGAGCTATGAAGGGATGCTGGTTGCCCGTGCTGATCAGTTGGTTCAGAAGCTTACAGAACTGTGCGGTTCCGATTCGGGAACTATTGATCTGGCCCTTTGGATCAACTATTTCACGTTGAGTCGTCCTCGGAATCGATGTCTTTGTCCTATTCATGTGTCTTTGATAGATTCGACTTCATGGGTGATGTTGCGTAAGTTTTTCTGGGTCATGCACTGACGTGGGTGACGGATCTGACACCTCTTTAGTTTCGGAGGTGTATACTCCTTGATGCGCGATGGTGATAAAGACGAAGCCTTGCTTAAAATGAGACGGGGGGTTTTGTAAGTCACACGTTTGTCTAACGATGACCAAGTGATTGACCTTTTTTATCTATTCAGTCTTCCCAGTGTCACGCAGCATATCCCATGGGTACTCGGTGCTCTTACCTCCCTGCCTCTCGTCACAAATGACACGTTGGCTTTTGGCAGATTTGGAATAGAACAAGCCAAAAAACGAGCCGCCCTAGAAAACTCGCTACAGAAAAAAGATCTCTGTCACTACCTTGTATGCAGATCCTTCTCTGGTCCCTATTACTATCCTGATTCAATGTGTAGTTAGAAGATACCAAAGTGCCTGTTCTATCTAAACTTACGTCCAGCGCACTCTTGGCTATTGTAGCAGGTTCTGACACTACTGCCGCAGTCCTGTCAAACATATTTTATTATCTCATTCGAGAACCGGAGTATTTTGTGCGGTTGAGAGATGAATTAGACGCCCTGTTCCGTCCTTGGGAGCCTAACGAGAGCATTGATATCAATTCACTGTCTGCTTGTCCATTTTTGAATGCCGTTGTGTGGGTCGTGACTTCAACTATTATTCCACAGTTCATTGACAATAATATTCTTTTCGCACAGGAATGAAACTCTTCGGTTACAACCACCGGTGTCTAGCTTGCAACGAGCGCCTGCAGTGGGAAGTGGAGGAAAGGCACTCAGCTCTGACATGTACGTAGTAGTTTTCCTCTTTTTTTTGTCGTATTTGTTTTGGTATATTTATCTTAAAATTTAGGTATATTCTAGAAGGCACGGCCGTTCTCGTCTCGCCGTACGCAGTGCACCGCTGCGAACGCCATTTCTCTCCTGATCCAGATAGGTTTTGGCCGGACAGATGGCTAATCGAGAATCGCACAAACGATACCAACTTCATCTTGAACAGAGCTGCGTTCATTCCCTTCTCCGGCGGACCTGCAAACTGTCCTGGGAAGCCTCTGGCGATAATTGAGCTGAGGTATCTTACCTGCTTGCTGGTTAGAACGTTCGACATAGAATTTCGGGAAGATTATAATGTTTCGAAGTGGGAGGAAGAGCTGGTGGATAGGTTTGTGATGCTAAAAGGGGAACTTCAGGTCAAGATTAAACAGAGGAAAGTTGGACCCAAGTCATATTCATGATTACAAGAAAAATGGCACACATGTTCCCCCTAAAATACAAAGATGCACAACTTTCGCAAAGCCATCGCTGTGCGTTTCCTGGATTGCCCCTTGTACCGCCTCCCATGTTCCTCAAGTTCTTTTTTCCTTTTCAACAACAAACTCAACGAATAGACTTAAGGTGAGACAGATTCGATACGGATTTCTTGATTCTCATCAAACTTCACGGACACTCTAGAATATAGTATACCTAATTTAACGTGAATGGCCGTTCCTTCAAGAATAGTGGCGAATTGCGTAGTCCAAGATGTGATGCTAACACCTTGACGCTTGAGTACGGCCAGATAAATATTTCCTCATGATCATGATCATCAGCTTAAGCGATGTCAACGGCGGTTTCAACTTTTATAACCGTGTGTAGAACGTCAAGTAGATGATTGCTACTTAAAATAAAATGGACCCGTAAGTCTTGATTGTTGGCCATTACGCCACATGCACTTACTTATCGTACCTCGGATCCATGTAGAATTTGCGGATTCAAGAGACATATTACACTGACGCAGTCGTTATTCCGCATTACTTTCTTCGTATATGGGACGATTGATGCCAGTTTCCGGTACTTTAAGAATTCCTAATGCGTGCCTGCGCGTACCATTGACATCGGAGGTGAATATTCGGTAGGAACGCGATGCCATAGCGCGCCCTATCATTGGCGGTCTTAGACAGCTTTGAGAAGCGACGTTCTGGGCTTGGTGCACGCGACGCCAATAATACAAGAAACATCACCAGGGTAAGGCACTGCATTCTATGTCGCTCACCCCCTGCCTATTTATAATTCCTCATTGGAATGTATAAGTAGAGGTTGGTTCGTGCCCAGTAGATAACCGTCTGTTGTGCTAGTTACTAATTGCCCAGCATCATGACTCTGTTTCAAGTCTATGAGTTGTGAGTACTCTATTACTGTCAATTGTATTCATGTCTGACGTTTGAATTATCATTTTAGTGCATTCGTCTGCTGCAGTATAGCAGCTGTCGGTATGTATTCTCAATCTTTCATTTCCGCACTATACACGCTCATCTTCTGGTTTACAGCTTTGCTCATATGGGATCACATCATAACGTTCGGCGCCGAGGTTCAAACGATGTGGTCGCGCAAAGTTTCTGGAGGAACCGTTCTCTACTCATTATTGCGATACGGTACCCTATTTGAAAAGATTTCAGTCATGTTCTTGGCCTCCTGGTACATGACACCACACGTACATATATATTTCTTCCGTTTCTTGTTCCATGTTATCGACTAACTTGATATTCGCCCATATCATACAGGGCTGCGACATTGCAGTTAGGTTCCAAATATTTCCCATGGTACTGAGAACCCTCGGATTCGGAGGCAAGTACAACACATACGTAAAACGTTTCCTTTAGCATACTTACGCCCGCCCCGCCGCTTTTTCAACAGCATTTTCTGCGTTACGTGTTTATGCTCTGCGACGAAATCAATGGCCATTGGCGAGCTTCGTTTTCTTGCTCTGTATGCCTTCGTTGATAACACCTGCAGTAAGTTGTTATGCTCGTACCATGAAATGACAGAAAGAAATTTTGACAAATTTCCTCTCTAGTACGTTTACGCTCATCAAACATCCCCTGGAGTCGATCGATATGGGTGCCAATTGGCATATATCGCATCTCAAACGGTTCATGCGCGATGTGTTCGTTCTCATTTTTTTCTCTTTTCCGAACTTGAGGCTGACAGATTGTGCAGGAGTAAAAACAGTTTACCATTTCTTTGCGCTACGGCTTACATTATTCTCTCTCTTCAATAGTGAGAATTGCCGGCATCATTGCAGATCTCCTATCAGAGTTGATCGTCATTATTGTCACCGTCAAAAGAACGTTCCGCCTCAGGAACGAGATCGTACCCTTGGAAAAAGAGAACAAGCGACCTGGCCTTATGAAATTGCTTCTTCGAGATGGTACGGATAAGTTTCTGAGCCGATGATTGTCGTTACTGACCGCAAAATATAGGCAGCATATACTTTGCGTAAGTAGTGACCATGTCACCAGTAAAAGATCGCTACTGATCAAGCTTGTCTTCTCGTTTAGCGCACTCCTTACTCTGTCTCTAGCCGATATGTTGGTCCTGGTGTTTGATAATGTGGTCCGTCGTGTCTGGTTTATATTGTTCAATGGCAAAATCTCATTATTCTGTCTCCTACAACAGCCGCAGTTTGCGACTCGCTACGACTACTGGGTAGTTCCGTATTACACACCCGTGTAAGTTTTAATGGTGCTTCCTGTAATTTCCCGAACATGACAGCTAAAAATTAATTCCAGTTTCCGCACAATTATCATCTGCCGGTTCCTGCTTGTCCTACGGGGTATCTACTACGAAGTCGACCATGACGTCAAGGACGACGAAGGACGCTCACACCCAGCAAGTACGCTTCGATTTACGTCTCGTGTGGTTGGTAACATGGGGGCACCCCTGGATTCTCAGTTCGATCCTGAGTTGGATAGTATGCCATGGGATGATGACGAGGACAGTGGGTCAGATGGTGTCGTGTATTCGCATGATCCACTATCCACTGGCATGCGTGATGCTCTTCATCTAGACTCAGATGGCTCTGATCATAGCCAGCACCGGGTGGATTCGAAGGGAAAGGGGCGGGTGGACACAGATACTAATTCTCTGTCAGAGAAAAGGTCATATGGCTCTCATATCAGCTCAGTCTGATTATTCGATGATCAAATTTCAATCACTGTAGGAAAGTTGAGGCTATCCTCAGTTTGAGGATTAAAAAATATGATATCATGATCATCTCGTCCAGATTATCTTATACTTGTATTTATTCGGTTAGTTTAGCTTACGATATATGTGTATGTACATACTACCTTTTTATAATTAGCTGTATCTCTACGATTTCCAGTCGGAACTTTGTCGGCCAGAAAAGTAACTAAGAGCTGTTTAAAAGCCGTTTGACTGAACCATGACCGAACCATGACCGAACCCCAACTTAACCGGGTTGATTGTGGTATTTTAAGTCTATAGCGTCTTTCTGCTTCCAACCAATGGCGTCATCGCCCATGCGGAAAGCTATGTATTCGGGCTTCAAGTCTCAAGAAGACAAAAATATGTGACTGTTGTAACATGTCAAACTGGTCTAAATCTGAAGTTTGAACTTGGATTATCGCTGTCTATACTATCGCCGCGATGCGCCGGGAGGAACGCGAGAGTTGAGGTCTGAATATTCAAGCCGTAGAAGAATGAACTCATTTTCGAGAATACCAAAGGTGGTTGAAAAAAAAATCAAGGAAAAAAAATTAATATATTGATCTTCTTTTCAGACATGTCTCCACATGTTCTCTTTCATAAACCAAAGAATCGAGCAAATTTTTTGAAAGGGAAGAATTTGACAGTTGAATTCAACGACCTCCAGCTTCGCTGCCTATAGTGATTATCGTCCATAACCCATTCTAGGACGCGTGGCCGACAGAATAGATTTTGTAAGTCATCTGTACGTACCTACATATGTGCACATAATTCAGATTTTTGTCAGGGCAGAGAACCCGAAACATCGACTTTCCGTACCTGTTGAAACACCTCATGTTAATCATGTTAATTGAAGTTAACAAAGCAGTTTGTGAGACCTTGGGGCGAGAGGCTACTCAATGTGATTGTTTTCTATATCGGATATCTTGACAACCCATCAGGAGGACTTTTTCGATGTTTCAATGGCAAATTACTCTTTCCTGTTTTCCATAGTAGAACCCTTTCTCGGAAGACGTCAATGTGTCAACTGTGTGGGCTACCGGACCATCGCAACAGCCACAAATCAACCAGTCTTAACAACAACGACGCGACCGTACACACCTGGATGGAGGTTGAGGTTTTCAGACGTTCTCTATTCTCCATGAAGCCCCTTTCCCCCTATTTCTATTATATCGCAGGCCACGAGTCCGCTGCATCAGTCAGGGTTCGTCAGCAGTCTTAGCGCTCTTAGGTCCTGTTCATGAGCGTGCCTGAACCAAATTACCATGAGAATACTCAACCGTGGTTGACCGACACCGCGGCCGCCAGCGGATGCGCTTGAAATTTGAACGTTGAGAAGTGATTAACATGTCGTAAGAGGCATAACTGTCGTCGTCGCTCAAGGTGTTGGAGGTTGTTGGCTAACCCCACAACGACAAATTTTGAAATGATATGATGGCAACACGGGGTAATCAATACATCCAGGACGTCCATCCATGATTCATCACATAACTTCAGGCTCGAACACTAGGGATCACCCACAATCAACGAAGCTCACACGGCAAACTTCTCGGTAGAAAGTCCCACCATCAAGGCAAAATGTATATAAAAGCGGCTGACGGTACGGGTCCAGAAAGTCTCGTTTTGCATACTATTCCTTGTGTTTGCTTGTGGTTTAGTGCGTTGGCCCTTCAGCCTATTTATTTAGCATCGAACAATGACTAACTCTTCTTCAAGAACTAGAATGGAGCTCATCGACTACGACCGATTTCTCTGGCGTCTCGACAAAACTGTACCAGGACGCCATATTCGAGAGGCAGGGGGAGGAGAAGCTGTTGAGGATATCTGGAAGCTCACCAAACATGGAGAGCAGAACTTATTCCTTGGAATCTACGCTACAACCTCAATCCCACTGACATCGGAAACCCTCTTCACACACGTCAGGAGCGCCTGGCGTTCGTTGCGATGGGAGGTACCAACAATCGCTGCAACTACAAGTCATGACTGGCATGGCGAGGGAAAGGCACCAACTGTTTACATCGTTTACGACGAAGCTAAATCGAACAAAGACGTGGACACATGGGTAGAAGAAACTACGGAGATTTTCCCAACCTACGGGGCAGAGAACAAGACCCTAGATGACCTTCGGTATGACGTCGGACAAGAACCAATTCCCGTGAACGACTATGACAGACAAACTTTTCTTTACCTCGTCCCATACTCGCCAACAAAATTCGGCCTGCTCCTCCGCACAGCACATACCACCTTTGACGGATCTGGCGTCAAAATCATCATGACCAAATTCTTCAAACATCTTGCTTCGTACATCGCCAACCCTGAAGCATATGCTAATTCCCAAAATACTGCAATCCACTGGGGCAATGGAGCGGAGACAAGTGCATTGCTTCCTTTTATTACTGAGATCCTTAGAGAGGAGGAGCCCGAAGTAAAGGACGGCAAGGGAAATATTGTGAGCGAAGCCAGGCGAGCGGAACCGAGAGACGGACCCGAATATTGGGCGACACTTAGTCAAGTTATGGAAGAGCTGGTTGGAGGGATGCCGGTGAGGATATATAACTCTTAAGTCAAGGTGTTATGTGCACTAATTAAAAAAAAATAGCGCCAACACCCATTTCAATCTTTCATCGAACCTCGGTTTGATCCCACAAAATCAACACCGAAGACTCGGCGGTATGAGCACAAATTTACAGTCGAACAATCCAAAGCTATTCATGCAGCCGGCTGCGGGCTCGGCCTAGGCTCAAGCACCGCATGTCCGAACGAAAAACTCACAGTGAACCACCTCGTCCACGGCGCCCTTTCTCTCCTACCGATATATGATAACCCTCCAGCTAAAAATACAGACGCTCTCATCTATTATTTCGGCCTCGTGGACGGACGACAACGCCTTCGCAAAGATTACCGCGCGACTCCGCTCGAATATCCTGGCTACTGCTTGGGCGTTTCTTCACTGCATATACCGGCCAAGAACTTCCATAAATACGATGCGCAAAAGCAGAAGAAAGAGCTCGTCTTTGACTTTGCGAAAGAAGTTAGGAGGGAGTATATCAAGCAGTCCAAGCTTCCTGCATTATTAGCAATTGAACCTCAACAGGGAGAGCTGATGATGCATGGTCCTGCTCCCCCACCTTGGGCTGGTCCTGCATACGCAGCGGATGGGAAGGGTGCAGTCTATTTATATCCCGAGTACAAAGCGGGGAAGGATGCGAAGACCATTATTGACATTGACGACTTCTTCGTTGCGCTTAATAAGTGCGATCCGGGACCGTAAGTGATATTGATTCCTTAATGCACCTTTTCCCTCCGTTTACTTACTAACATTTCTCCGTTTTAGATTCTTCCGATGCTACGAATGGAAAGGACGAACCGCCCTCAGCGTTGATTATAACGAACTGGCGGTCAGCGAAGCAACGATCAAACATTGGATGGACCTATGGGCCGATCTTCTGCTCTCTGTGACTGTTTGATTTCCTTGATTTGATTTTGTTCCTGCCTACCTATTTTGGTCTACAAATGAACAGCACAGTGTGGCACGAGAGGCATCCAAGATCATCGTAATGTATACATGTATTTGATAAAGGAATTTACAAGGGAACTACTCACAAATCAAATGAAAGAGTTTATTTTACTTACAGATGGACGACCAAGTGAACTCGAGAAGATTCAATTGGAAAGCTTGAAACTTTACTTACTTTTCCCACTTTGGCGCGGAAGATGAAAGACACATTGCACATATACTCACCTCTACATACCTTTCCTTCAACCAAGATTATTGGTCTAACTTCACCCTGGAACCTCGAAAGAGTTGGACCATCCCCACGGGAATCAAGTTCGGGTCAACAGCTTCCAAACCACCAAACTTTTTCACGACCTCCTCACCGTACATACTAAGCACCCATTTGTCGTACCGATCCATAGAGCTCCATAGTCTAGACTCCGATGCAGTAGGATGCGATAATGTCAGCGCCGCTTGCACACTGGGGACCAATGCCATTTCATGTAACGCTGGACGATCTAGCATGTACTTGTACGTCTGGCCCCAATGCGAAAGCCACGACTCGCGGAGAGATACGTATTCTTCCAGCGACATGAATGGCTGCTTAACATGGGTAGGAGGAACAGGGCCCGCCCACTGCCCAGGTAAAGGTGGCGTTGAATCCCATATGTCTTTGAGACGCGTATACTCTTTTTCATCGTGTTTGATTCGCTTGTTGAACCTCTCTTCGGCTGGCAGCGCGTAGTCCTCCGGCGTACTGCTCTCGATCTCCTCAAATTCAGCCCGACTGCGTTTTCTCGGATTCTCGTCCAAAGACGCAAGAGGCGTTCGTCTCACACACAGCGTGAGGATTTCAAGCATCGTATTCCGCAGCTCCAGCCCGCCCCTGCCAATCGGGAAATAGAAATATCCCTCAGGCAAATCCGTAATTCCATACCTTTCCTCGATGACTTTCCTCAGGTACCCAACCGCGCTACCATCATATTCGGAGAATAGTTCTCGTTGTATGGATCCTAAAGTGGAGATCATGTCGAGAACATGGGCATGCCCAAAGCAATTTGCAGGAAGGCCACCCATATTACGAAGGAAAAACGCCATATATTTGTTGTAGACGTTGATCCAACCAAAAACAGATTTCGTATTTGCCAGTTGTCTCCGCATTTCCTTGATATGCTTATCCACATCCTTTTGGTCAATGACGAAGCGTGATTGTTGCGCATCGAACGCCAGCAGTCCCCAACGGATGTCGCCAGTGGGTAGCCCCGTTCCTTGCTCAAGATCGGGGCCTATATACGTTGACCCAGTCTTTTGTTCGTTGAACTTCAACCCGACCAACTCTGCGTATCTCTTCATCTCACCCCACCCTTTCGCTACCTTCTTCACATCCGCATCCCACAACCACAAATCATCATGCATCCTATACAAGAACAATCCATCCGCACGCTGATTAACTGCGAAATCCATGATGAAGATAATAGCTTCACCACAAACGACGCTGGCAGAGTAATTGACAGGAGTACCCCTTTTACGCGTCCGTGGTTCTGCATTTGGCTCGCTGGGAAGGCGGAGAGGCATGGTTAAAAAGGCATGGAAAAGGTCCAGCCACACCTTCGGCATGCCTAGGAAAGCGAGGACCATGAGGATCGAACGATGAGGAAGGGATGGTCCAAACCATTCAAAATCCGAGCAGAGAGCAGTAAACGTTCCATGAACCGCTACATTGAGATAACCTTCCGTCGTCATGATATGCAGTAACTTTTGTTTGATATCCGATAAATCGACGTTGGCTTTGTTAGATTGGCTTTTCGTTGCCCCGTCGTAAGGCCTGTGCTGTTCCGGCCGGTCCTGCAGCTGTGCCATGAAAAATATGTCCTGCTGCCCCCTCTCGCGTACACCATTGATCGCATGGCTTGCGCCGCCCCGTACTTGTGAATATGCCTTCTCGTGAAGTTCGCTTGAAAGAGGATACGGCTTCTTCCATGCTTTGCTGATAAGGATGTTCGTGAATGCGTACTTCATCCTGACTTGCCACGAAACACCGATGAAGTGCAGGAAAAGAGCATCAACAATGTCTGGGTCGGTGAAAGCACGATATTTTCCATTCATATGGCGACGGAATTCAACTGAGAGGCCTTCTTTTGGCCATGTCCATGACTCTAATCCTTCCATCCGCATATTGAGGACGCTGGTCATTTCGTCAAGAACAATGTGGTTCTCCAAGAAAGATTTCAATGCTGCCTTCTTTTCTTCGTCGACGAGTCCGCTAGCGATGACGCCATTGATCGTAGTGATAACTTGCGAAGTTGAAATCTTCCGACGTTGGAATGTCTGGCCAAATTGTTGCATGTCTTTGCGCAGATTGTCAAGTGCCTTCCTCGCTTCCTCATCGGAGAAAAGGTCTTCAAGGTAGGCCTCCAGTGCATTTTCGTCCACTGGGCAGTCATCGAAGACGATCGACGTGAATTTCTCCCTCTGCTCGTGAATCTCCTTCCGCCCTACATCCACAAACTCCTCCACAGCATCGTTGTCTCGCTGCTCAGCATGTCGCTGATAAGAAACCGCGACCGAATCGCCACTGGCCAACCACTCATTGAAGAGATTACCAAATAGCTTCGCCGACCCAAACCTCATAATCGTGTGCCGTATGTGAGCCTCTAGAGTTTCTGCCCAATCCTCCGCGATAGCCTTGGTAAAGCTAGGATCATGTCTAGCTTGCAGGAGCCGGAACTCGAGGTCGTGCAAGTGCAATTTCCCACCAACGATGTTGTTACTGCCGAGGGAACCAGAACCAGGCCATGCTTTTACAGCTTTGACCAGGACTTCGACTTTCTCCAGAATTTCGCCCTTCTCTCCAAGAGTCCGGGCAGTATCAAGCACCTTGGCGTACTCATCGTACGCGAGGCGTTGCTTTTCAACTTCGTGAAGCTTAATATCGGTTATAAACTGGAGTGTTTGTCCAAAAGACGAGTTGCCAGAAGAAACAGCTGAAGGTTGCGCGTAGCCTTTGGAAGGTTGAGAGCACATCGCAGAGAGTAAATATCTTGTTTAGTAAGCCAACTGGGGGATCTGACTGATATAAGTGAATCACACCAGATATATACGCTTGTGTTAAATACCTTGGTCGCCGAGTCATCATGTATATTCGCGCCAAGCAGCCCATTAACCCATCGGTTCCGGAGGCTGGGACCTTTAAGCATACGACAACATACCACATGTAGCACTGAGTCATCTGCCATGTATGGGAAGTAATTACTTCGATAATCCATGGCTAGCCCGAGCAATATTTGCGATACGTTTCGAGTTTAACGAGCTGATAAGGCGTTGCCGTTGAGAAGTCTTGAGACAAGGACAAAGGCGCAAATTGGATTATATTCCTAGACATTTCTAGATAGATTTCATTCTTGAAGCACAGAACTTGCACCGCATGGAAAAGCAAGCATAAGCTTGTAATCGAGTCATCGACACAGATTTTGGAGGTCAAGTTGTTCAAATTCATCGAACACGTGTAAAACCTAAAAGAGCCGACTAGTGTAAAATTCTGACCGTGTGCACTGTGACATGTGACATGATGTATCGGCGACGCGACGCGCTCTTTGATTCCCCAATATCTCCTGTCCTATACTTCCCCAGTTTTTTTGAAGAGCCCAAATTTTTATCAGGACAGCGTACTCAGCACTTTACTCCTCATTAGCATGGAAAATTGATATCATTGAGTAGTACTTACTTATCGGGACTTCTATTACGGGCAACTCCTATCACCCTCAGAAACAACGAAGCGAATACTACCCAAAGGTTGTTGCATGTTCTCTCTATTTTCTCCTATTACGGAGCAAAGAATATGTGTGCTTGCTGTGTCCTTTCTCTGCGCCACCCGACAGACAAGGAGAAAAGCTGATAATACCTATCCCGCATGATGTAAATAAACGAATGTGATGAACTAATGCAACTTACGAAGACATGTGGCAGGAGTGTGTACAGTACGCTGCTGACCAAAAAACCAGTGCGATCAGTGTCTGTGGGTATAAATAGAAATATAACCTCTGCGACTTCGAAGACTAAAATTAAGCCACAGGACTCCACACACAAAGTTATTGCTCTCTTGTACATTGGGTGATGGGCCTTTCCCAGGATTGCCCTGATGGAGGACTGACGAGACTTAATACGTGCCACGATCATGCAAGTAAGGCAGAAATTGACGATTATTGAGAAGGCGACGGCAGTTATGGATGTAAAAACGATTGTGTCCGAAGCAAAGCGCGGTATGTTCATGATGAGGGAAGTAACTCCTGATGCTAGCCATGATCTTTATTAGCAGTCAGCTACAGGCTTGCAATCAGAGAATTATGCGTACCAATGCTCAACAAAGCCAGAATTACGAGAAAAATGCGACACAAAACAAGCCAAACTCCGGTCATGTCACTGTATAAGATAAAGCATCTCCATAGCTATATACATGTCAACTACTTTTGAGGAAAGACTTCTTGTTGTTGGATGATACGCACCATGAATCCATCCACCCCCCAGATCGCTAGGGGAATATATACAGCAGGCAAGATGTTGATGACAGAAACATAGTCGTACGGTGGCGGCCGCCATATAACGGCGTACAATATTGGCTGGACAAATGCAAAACTGCTCACCAGAAGAAGATATGTTGTGTATAGATGCAGAAATATTATCTTCTTCATCGTATAGTTCATCTTCTGTGCCCGAATGGTGCGGAAACAATGAATATAAAGGACCAAAGCAAGCATATAAAGCATTGACTGTAAAGAGTTCATTATAACTTGAAGTCTCTCTTGTTGAAATTTGTGGAACCACCACGAGTCTTCCCAGGTCGGGTCGGAGATTTTTACAGAAGTTCCAGTTGAAAGCATCATGAGACGATTTTTTAACAAAAAGAAAGAGAAAGACTTTTTATACTCCCTAGATCAGCAACTGCTTATCTGTGGCAATTTCGGGCGCCCGCTTAAACCCTACATCGATGGTTGCAATGGATAATATATACGAGTAGCGGATGCAATTGTTGCAAATGTCATCGCTTTATGTACATAGTTGGATAGTTGTTGGGCGCCGAATCTGTAGGTCAGGGGCCGGCAATCGATCTTGAACCGCTTCCGGTCATGTGCGTAAACTTTAAGCGCCCTTCAATAGCGGAACTTTATGATTTATTAATGGTCTTGTATAATCCTGATATTCTCATAGATGCAGAGCGTCTACGTTGGCCTGAATATACGCAAGCTGCTCTGCCCGAAATGTATCTGGGATCATGCTTATGTTCTGTGAATTAAGTTGCAGAATTGACTAAGATATGATTTTCGCCCGTCAGTCCAAACACAATAGTAATGAATGTTTTTTACTTGCTTGATTTTTAGGCGTATAGTTTGACCATTGTGGACCTGCAGAAAAAAAGCATTCCCTTTACTGTGCGTGGAAATGGAAAATATTATAAGTAATGAAGCGCACGATTGGTTCCTTTACCATCGTTTGGATCTAGATTTACAGCGAATGATATCCAGTAGTCTTGCATTACCGTACTCAGTTCCACGGAGGTAGGCGTTTGATTTACGGGGTCGCCTAAGACAAAAAATACTTCTGCACTATGTGGGACTAGGAAATTATAATCCCGAAGCTTAGAGGTATGCTTTTTTGAAGACAGAAATTTTCTTACGCACCTCCGAGTGAACCTGGTGAAACTGGCGATGTGAGTAGCTCAGGAACGACAGTTCCTTCGGAGTCCGTGAAATAGTAAACAAATATTTTGCTTCCCGCAGCAGTCGCGTTCTGAACAAATGCCCGTCTGGCCGCTTGGAAAGTGATATCTCCAACTGTACAGAAGATATAAACGTTAGCGTCACATTCTACTGGTTAAAGCACGCTGAGAATAGTCATCCTTACGGATCGCTGAAAATTGCTTATATTCACTACTCAAGCCAAATGTGTCATTGCCGGTATTGAAAGGAGAACCGAGAGAAGGAATGTCGGGGTATAGTGCTATAATTTGGTTGATTACCCGTGTCTTGTTAGCTGATGTGACTGTAGGAAGGTTCGGTGCCGTTTGGTCCTGAAGGAAACCCGAAATAATTGCATCCGAATCTGTGTTTTGTGGAGTAAAAAGAGTGCCTTCGTCAAGGTTTGTACCGATTATGAGAGGCATATTCAGGTGGTCTGCTTTAATCTGCGAGTTACGGTCCGTCACCATTCCAGTGGGTCCGTCTATTACCGGCTGAAAAGAGACGAAGTTGTTAAAGTTAAGTCCTGCGGTCGTGAACGCTTTCAGAATGGATGTTGTGTTGGCATTTCTGACGCAAGCAATTGTTGTATTTGTGCTGCGAGCGGTGGAACACCCAGGTATAGCTGAAACATACTGCTGCCAAGCTGACTCGGAGCGCTCAGGGCCGTAGGTTGGCAGGACTTCCATAGATTGAAGAATCTATTTTTTGTATGGCTTATGAGTGTATAGTATGTTAACCCAAAGAAATCTACATACAGCAGCTCTCATCAAGCCTGAGAATTTTACATTCCGAAGAAGTATATTGATAGTAAATGCACCGGAGCTCTCTCCAAAGAGCGTTACCTATATGAGGCCATTAAAATGTGTCTGACAATGATCATGGTAGCTACAATTACCTTAGTTTTGTCACCGCCAAATTTGGCAATATTACTTTGAATCCAGTGGAGTGCCGCGACTGAGTCTTGTAAACCAAGATTCATGACACTCGGCCCAGCAAGGCCAACCTCGACACCTTGGGGAAATCCTAGTGGCCCTACGCGATAATTGATGCTAACGACGACGATGGGTGTTCCCTGGTAAAATAAAACGCGCCTTAAAAGTTAATCAATGCCCTGTGATACTTCAACGACGACTTACACGATTTACGCTATGCTGAACAAGATTCGTTGAATTGTAAAGAGATGACCCTCCCACTGGATGGAACAATCAGTAAGTCACACGGAGTACAATAATAACGTATTTGAATTATTGAATACCAAAGAAGGCCCCTAAAGTACCCCGAAAAAATTGAACCGAAGAATTGAAATTGAAGTGAGGAAAATCATAATGGGTATACTATAATTTACTGACCTCCGAAGATCCATACCATAACCGGAAGTAATGTAGTGATAGGAGAGCTCGCTGGTCGAAAAACATTCAACGTGAGACAATCCTCTGATACAGAAGTGGATGGAATCTCCTGTATGACGAGTATGACCACGGAAGCACCACGAATTCATCACTTCCTTACGTTTTGAAGGCAAGAAGGGCCGAATGTATTTGCTTGGAAAGTAGCTGAAGGGAGCGCGGTCAGCAACACAGGAGCGCTTAGACGTAGTGTTCCGATAGGTGGCTTTGCGTATGGTATCCCTGAGTGTGTGGTGCTCAACGTCCTTGTGAAATACTATTAAATCGCACACACCTCCGAAGAATTGGACATTTGATGGTTGAAATAATGCACCGACAATTGAAGAATTCCCGAAAGTAATTACCGGAGAAGTCGGCGTAGGGGTAGCTGCAGACGAGATAGAGGTCGTTGCTAACAGCAATGTAACGAGATATATTGAGAGCATTCCGTGTAAGCCGTGTGTACGGGGCATACAGGGGTGATGGGTGATGACTTCCTCTGCCTTTTATAGCGATCAGGGGAAGGCGAAGGATCAGATATTCTCAGACCTGAGGGCCAAAACTTACACAGTGCGATATCACGGAGGGTCGGTTTATATAAACATACTGTATAGGTAATCTGGAGTTTTTTATGTCACCGCGGCGAGTACAAGTTTCCACTCACACGAAAACTTGGAATCTAAGTTTTCGTGTGACCTGAAAATTTTAATAACGCATTGATTGGAACTTTTGATTTCAAGTTTTCGAACAGGTTTTCATATGACCTGAAAACCTGTACTCACCGGGGTAATTATAAAGATGATAGATAAGGGACATCTATGTATAGATCAACATTTCAGTGACCATTGCCTGCAATAGTATATTCGCGCGGCTTAACACCTCCATAATCTCACGATTTCGACTGGCCTTAACACGACAGAGCTGCAGCTCTGCGAAAGCTACCTACAAACTTGAAGCCAAAAGTATAATTTAAGCCTATAATATAAACGGTACTGCCTATAATTTGTCCGATCATTCATTTTATGAGCTTCTCCCGAAGGTCTTTCCCGACGATTTCAAATTTAGATACCAGTAGCACAAGGTCACCGTGCTATAGGTATATTTGTCGCTTAAGCAATTTTTGATGCAAGCCAAAGTCTGCGTTTTGTTCCTGAGCTGACAGAAGGATCCATGTATTCCAGATAGCGTGAATAGTGGTTGATTTATATAGGGCAGTTAGGTGTTATGATCATCATAGTTTGCAGCGTTCTATTTCAAGACAAAATCATCTTTAATTTTGCGTAATCGCTAGAGAATACATTGAGGTTTTGAGCCTGCTGAGTTCGCGTGAGACGTGTATACCTAGCATCTGTCTACATTCAAAGAAATGGGAGAGTTTAACAACTCTGCAACAAATATAACGAAGTCCAACTCGGCGAACTCCGATCACATTTCCCATACATTCCGTCAGGCACAAGCCAAACAGGTGGATTAAATTATGACCTGGATCAACGCATAAGTATTAATTGAGATACAGGAGAGACGGTGACCCGGGGGCGTACTAAATAAACAGAGAAAAGACATCTCTTGAAATATGTGTAGTTCT
>Ga0247779_1000396_pt1 | contig 29197 bp, 29 predicted proteins | sample UWRJL221509R5_FD_179925 | JGI IMG/M metagenome (GOLD analysis project Ga0247779, IMG submission 179925) | Plant litter microbial communities from Arlington Agricultural Research Station in Wisconsin, United States - UWRJ-L221-509R-5 | ecosystem: Environmental > Terrestrial > Plant litter >...
GGATCTTTGATTATCCTTATGCAGTGCCATGGATGATAAATAGGACTTTGTGCGTACGGAACCGCATGTGTAGCTTGTGGTGGGCCCGTGGCGGTCGTACGTATGCACGCACAGGAAGGGAAGGGCGGGGCCCGGGGGTGATTGGCCATTGGAGAGAGGAAGATAGTGTCGAAGGTGGGTGGCGTGAGAGCAGAGTGGCTTAGTACGATTATGAGGAATGTTTAACCGCGAGCGAACGAGCGCTAAATACTTGAAGCGCTTTCTGACTTTTTGTACATACATACATTTCTCGTCAAAGATTGTTTATTTAACGTATGGAGTGTCGGTATCAGTGCTTATTCGTTCAGACTCTGTGAAGTTTTGAGGATTGGGGTGTTTGTGAGATAAAGGATAAAGGATAAACGACTACCCGAATTAACCTATAGGACTATGTTTTTTTACTAAGTTGTAGTCGAAGTGACCATCTACGCAGTATAAGGTTTTTCTACTGCACCCCAAACACACGTCGTAGGGAATGGATTGGCTAACAGAAAAAGTAGTATCAAGTGGTGGATTCTGGAATGGTCATGATGGAATTGGAAGGAGGGGTCTCGTTGGAGTTGGTCTTGGGATAGAGTTGGACTACTCAAGTTGAAGAAGAGACATAACCTTGGATTATGGTCTTTCATAAACATTCGACCGCAGTAATCATGTAAATCACCGAAAGCGCGTTTGTAGTTTGATTAAAAACAATGATATGTCGGATAAACATGGAGATAAGATACATGTCGGACAAGTAGACCTCTGTGAGAGCGCGCTTCGTTAATCGAGAATGAACCTTATAGGACATTTTCTGTAGTCGAAGTGACATCTACGTAGTATAAAGTTTTTCTACTGCACCCCAAACACACGTCGTAGGGAATGGATTGGCTAACAGAAAAAGTAGTATCAAGCGGTGGGTTCTGGAATGTACATGATGGAATTGGAAGGAAGGGTCTCGTTGGAGTCGGTCTTGGGATAGAGTTGGACTACTCAAGTTGAAGAAGAGACATAACTTGGGTCATGGTCTTTCATAAATATTTGACCGGAGTAATCATGAAAGTCACCGAAAGCGCACTTGTGGCTAATTATATATTCTGCTACGTCGGATAAACATGGAGATAAGATACTCGGACAAGTAGACCTCAGTGAGAGCGCTTCGTCAATCGAGCCTTTTCGTCCATTCTCATCAGACTATGGAAGTGGAAACTCTAAAATTACTATAACCAAGGTACTACTGTATCCAGATTCTATATGGAAAGTTGCAATGCGGCTTTTATGCATCATGATGGAGTTTGTTTGAAAGGATTGTCTCCCACTAACTACCTCCGTTTTCCTATTTTGAACATATGTTTCCGGGGTCTTGATTGTCCACAAAGGGAAAATATTTCTAATTTTAGCGAATGATGTCATAAATACGTCTTTGCTACTTCGGATTTCTTTGGGAGGAATTTGTGTTGCATGATCTGATTATCATGCACGTGTACAATCAAGTAGCGTCATTGATTTGTTTTTTTGGAGAATTTTGTCTCCAGTTTTGAATTGTATTGCAGAAGGATGGTCGTTTATATCTCTATGGCGGTGAGGAGACAGAGCGGGACTTGATATTGCGTATGTACGCAATGAAAGTGATTAAACCTTGCGGGACTGCGCGCCCATGGAGGAGAATGTGGAGAGGCGCACTGTTCTTATGGAGGAGTTGCTCTATTTAAATTTTTCGATTTGTCTGCGAGAGACGAAGCGCTGCTAGGCTAGTGTTCATCCCGCGTTGATTGTTAATAAGCTGTGCCTGCTTCCGTTTACCGCTTGGCAAACGCAACAGGCGGACTCCCAAGTGCGGCCCATACTTTGAATTCTTTAAATTCCTTTTCTCCCTCGATCGCTATCAAACGAAGACACTGTACTAGGTACAGCGGATGTCCCCTTAACCGGTGTAAACAGGGCCTTGTAATTGTAAAGACCGTTAGGTCTGAGTTATATATTCCCTTATCTATGAGTTACGGACCGGAGTCAGCTTGTATGTAATTCCGTAATATCTGTCAGGGAATTCCTGTTCCACCAAAGTTTAAAACTTAAATGATGGCCGCCAGAGATACTGAGGCCAGGCAAGACTGCATGATTACCGCAAGAGCTATCAAGCTGTGCGTATTGTTATATAATGCTAAAGTAGCTATTTTGAAGTGTCAACAAGGTAAAAAAAAACGACTGAGAGCTTGAGCAATGAAGCGCGTCGCGTGTGTTATGACATAAGTATAATGCGCGTCACGCGCTACATGGTCTACAGTGCACATGATCATGATGCTTGGTTACTGCTTTAGATTCAAACAATGATGCACTGCGCCTCCTCAGCCGGACCCCTGCCTCTACGAGTCCACTTGGCGACTACTTACATCTGGCAGCCTACAGTACTTAAAACCAAGTAATCGACGCATTCTCCGAGCCGTAGTTCCGTGAATACTGGTCCGACATGTCTTCCCGTGCGCTTAACGATGATGAGGTTCTCAGCGAGATGAACAAGATGGTATGGGTCTTATTCCGAAAGACAGGTCTCGCGTCTTTATAGGTCTTGCGTTGTTCGTCCCTGCATTATAGGTTGCGTTCATCAAGCAAGAGGCCCTGGAGAAAGCGCGAGAGATCAAAGTGAAAGCTGACGAGGAATTTGCGATAGAGAAGGTATGATAAGTACGTTATGGAAGTACAATATTGGTCAAGAACTGGCATATAGGCCAAACTTGTCAAGCAAGAACAGCAAGCTATCGACGCCCAATACGAGAAGAAACGCAAGAACGCCGAAGTAGCTCAAAAAATGTATGTCATTAACTAGTTCTTTGTATGGACAAACTAATCGCGGTTTACACTACAGTGCCCAATCAACGATAACCAACAAGTCTCGTTTAAAGCTCTTGCATAAACGCGAAGAGATTCTTCAAGAGATTTTCTCTGCCGTTCGAGAACCTTCCACCCCTCTGTACAAGACCACTGGTTATGTGCAATTCCTAGAAAGCGTCCTTACCGAATCTTTCCTCTATCTCATGGAAGCAGACGTGATAATCTGCTCACGGAAATCCGACGTCGATGTTGTTAATCAGGCCGCTCAATCAGCTGCAAAGGCATTTAAAGAAATCAGTGGTCGGGATATTGAATATGAAGTTGATGGGTCCATTGCTGACGATGCGTGCGTCTGGTTTCTGTTCTCTGTTAAATCATTGCCGGTGCTAATGGTATACTTGTGTTCAGGAGCCAAGGAGGTGTAAAGATTTCTAGTGGTAATGGTCGAATTACCTTGGATAATACGATGGAAGAGCGACTGCGACTCCTTGAAGACAAGGTATTCTCTTTTTTAATATCAAAGGAACCTTTGAAACCAAGCTATTGTCGTAGATGCTTCCTGAAATCAGGCAGAATCTTTTCGGCAAGAACGAGAACCGTAAATTCTACACATAATTTACTTTCTAATGACGGGATATTCGATGGATGTCTTTATTACTGCATCCTGTTTCAATATAAATTTTCTGCATTGTTATTGTTTCCGCGAGAAAAATCGTGTTGTGTTCAATATTGGGAAGTAGGATACGGTAAAGAGCTACTAAGAGGGATTGCATATAGCAACCAAAAATAAGCTCCAACCAACAGCGAAAAATATGTGCATTAAGAGGGAATCGAACCCCCGGCGGGTCGAGCTTATTACTCGAATGGCAACGACCCAGGTTACCACTACCCCATTAATGCTTTTAGAGGCTAACGGCAAACTAAACACCTTGAGCGTAAGCCAAATAACTGCAAATAAATTATCTCATTGAGATTTGGGTTGTACTTTAGTGACCTTCCTTGTTTCGAGACGACTTGCCTGAAATTACATAGCCTCTTACTCAACAGTCCGTTCGAGATCATATGGTTTTCATGAAGTCTTCGTTGTGCCTTGAAGAGCTTGGTTGTGGAACGCGGCGAAATATCGCACTTTGGGAAGGGATCGATGTCAGCAGCGGGCCGTCCTCAAATTCAAGTTTGTTCAGGTGGACTTTGATTTATAGAAGACCTTTAACCTGAACACTGTCTTCGTTCTTCATCATGTGTTCAACTTCATCCACGCGTAACTAGGGGGGATGCACGTAGAGGAAAGTAATAAGAAGCCCTATGGAACCGAATTGGTGTTGGCATTTCTCTTCCTTTTGGCACCTTACGATGAGGGTTGTTCGCTCTGTCTTACGACTTGCACAAGTCATTCTCGTCTTGCTTCAACCTGGAGTCTCTGCTCCGAATGGCTTCCCGGCGTCTGGCAATGGCTTATGGTACACTCAACCGGGGAATGTCTGGTCTAGAGAATGGCTGCCGATTGGGAATGGATACCTTGCGGGTAACTTTTCCTGCATAGAAATGATGTGTAATGGTTTCTCTGACTCGGCGTAAAGCAATGCTACAGGGAGGTACCATCCAGGAAACAACCCAACTAAACATCGAATCTCTCTGGTCTGGAGGACCATTCGCCGATCCCGTATGCTCAGTCCTAGTTCTAATTTCGGTTTCTTACGTCTGACATAGATTGTTCTTAGCTTTATAATGGAGGCAATAAGCAACCTTCTGAACAGGCCGCAACTGCAGATGCTATGAGAAATATACGACAAACAATTTTCCAGAGCCCAACAGGAGATATCGACAGTATGCCGACTTCCTTCTGAACATTCTTAATGTATCAATAATGTCATGCAGACATCGAAGTACTGGCTACTGATCCAGGACAATATGGTGTGCTTGTGCTCTGTATCGTCTTTACTTCATTGAATTTTCATAGTCTAAATTTCCAACAGGATCCTATGCAGGCGCAGGCCATATGTTGATGTCTATGAATACCTCTGGTCCCATCTCAAATTATGGTCGATGGTTGGATCTCGACCAAGCCCTCGCAAAAACATCGTGGACGCAGAATAATGTCGACTACCTTCGGTAAGGCCTGTATGCATGTAGGCCCTGCATTATCCTAACAAAGATTTTTGAAAGCACGACATTTTGTTCCAATCCGACACGCTCCTGTGTTCAACATATCGAAACTGTTTCTAAGAAATCAATCCTTCCGGATATTACAATTGCATTTACCACGGAGCTGGAGCCTGGTCTTCCCTCTCCCAACATCACTTGTCTTTCTTCGAATTCATTTCTTGTCAACGGATTTGTTTCAGAATCTCCTCCTGGTATGGCTTATGCTCTCATCTTCAATGCGTTTGCCTCGTCCACGAAAGTCAATATACAGTGCATACAATTACCTGTCGCATCTGGATCTCCCCCCAATGCGACTCTACACATTGCCTCTCCACAAAGTAGTTTGAACAACGAGGCATGGATTGTATGGACGGGTGAAACTGAATTTGACCCAGATGCGGGAGATGCAGCACATAACTTTTCATTCCGAGGAGAAAACCCTGTGACTAAACTCAAGCGGCAACAACCCCCTTCGGGTTCTTCGAATTACAATGAACTTTTGAAGGAACACATAACTGACATCAGACAAGTTTTGTCTGACTCGTTTTCCTTAGATATTGGGCAAAAACCAAATTTGAGTTCTCCGACAGATGTACTCAGGGACAATTATGCCATCGATGGCGGTCAGGACAACGCTTATCTGGAATGGATATTGTTCAACTACGCACGCTACATGCTTGCCAGTAGTTCCCGAGGTATCCTTCCTGCCAATCTTCAAGGGAAATGGGCCAGTGGTGCAACTAGTGAATGGGGCTCAGGTAAGTGGGGTTATAGCCAGGCATGATTCTGTTATAAAGCAACCATTCAATCCTTCCCAGATTATCGTAAGTTTTCATGTTCCATATTGGCTCAATGGCTGATTTGACGCCTCGAGACGCAAACATCAATCTTCAAATGAATTACTGGATTTCCGAGATGACGGGCCTTAGCGATCTTACGCTCCCTCTCTTTAATTACATTGAGGTAAACCTCATCGTTATTGATTATTCCAATTAAAAAATTGGTTGTAGAAAAACTGGGCACCCCGTGGTGCGGAAACAGCTAAGGTGCTCTACAACATCTCACGAGGATGGGTGACGCACGATGAAGTAAGTTTCTATTCGGTGGATTATTCTTACACCTTGACTACCCTATCTTGACTTTTTTCCAGATGAATGTAAGCAAATATCATGTAATGCATATTTGTTATGGTTGCCTATCTAATGTGACCAGATATTTGGGTATACAGGAATGAAACTCTTCCAGAATTCTGCACTATCGACGGACTACCCAGGTTAGAGCTCGACCAGTCGTTTAATTTGCTTTATATCTTACTACGATATACCTCATTAAAGAGACAGCCGTCTGGATGGCAAGCAATTTTTCGATTATTTGCTCGAATGCTAATCGCTGAACCCAAGTGATACAGATGCTACATGTCTGGGATCATTTCGACTATACTAACGACGTTGCATGGTGGAAAGCGCAAGGCTGGCCCCTCATCAAGGTAACGCTCTCTCCTAAGGACTGAATAAATCGTTCTTAATAACTTCAATAGGGTGTGGCCAGCTTCCAGCTCGACAAATTGCTCCCTGACCTTTACTTCAATGATTCAACACTCGTTGTAAACCCATGCAATTCGCCCGAGCAGCCCCCCATCACGTTCGGTGCGTATTCATTCTCAACCTCATTAGATCCTCGTTATTCATGATATCATATTCAACAGGTTGTGCGAACGCACAGCAGCTGATTTGGCAACTATTCAACGCAGTTGAGAAAGGGTTCAGCGCCTCTGGTGACAACGATACTGCCTTCCTTGCAGGTATGATGTTTATCTCTTGTAGTCTAACCTTTTTGACCCTTTGATGTCCTTAAGAGGTGCAAGCAAAACGGGAAAAAATGGATAAAGGTCTGAAAATTGGATCATGGGGACAACTTCAAGGTTAACTCTTACTAGATGTATTTTATCATGCGGTTGATGCTTATAATTGTTTAGAGTGGAAAGTCGAAAAAGACTCCCCCAACGATACCCATCGCCATTTATCCCATCTAGTTGGCTTGTATCCTGGATATGCGATTATAAACTTTGACCCTGCAGCACAAGGAACCGGGTATTCAAAGAACGACATTTTGACTGCCGCGGAAACGAGTCTAATTCACAGAGGAAACGGAACTGGTCCAGATGCTGATTCTGGGTGGGAAAAGGTTCTGCGCGCAGCTGCATGGGCTCAGCTCAAGAATAGCACCACATTCTATCATGAACTATCCGTAAGCAGTGCATCACCTTTTTGTATTTTTATTGACTAAATCATATGGAAACCCAGTTTGCTCTATCTGAAAATTTCGCTGCAAACTTGTTCAGTTTGTATAACCCTTACGACATATTCCAGATCGATGCAAATCTAGGATTTTCTGCAGCAATGATGGTATGGAAACTCCAATAAGTTGTCGTCTGGATTCATAATAACGACCCTCGTAGAACGCGCTCATTCAGGCCCCAGACGTCGCAAGTATAAGTACTCCGCTCGTCGTCACGCTTCTTCCAGCTCTTCCGGCCCAGTGGCCGACAGGTTCGATCAAAGGCGCTCGCATACGAGGGGGTATCGCGGTCGACATGAGTTGGAGTGAAGGCAATCCAACGAATGTGCTCCTAACCGTCGATTCGAATGCGAATGTCAAGAAGAGACTCGTAGAGGTCGTATTCAATGGTCGAGTGGTTTCGTCTTTTAACACCACCTCTGGATTGAAGAAATCGATCAAATTTAACTAGTATAAAACTTTGAAATATGCTTTGATTAACCAGCCTCATCTCGCACTAGTGACAGAATCTGTACAAGGAATGTGTTTTACGAGGTCCGATGAATATAAAGGGTTCATACTTAAATGTGCGAAATCGAAACTAAAGAATTGATTGGGACCCGAAGCGAGGCACCCCTTTGCTGAAGACAATTTTCGACTGAAGACAAAGACGACTTGGAGAAACGAAAGAAAACAAACGAAAACAAAGTCCAAAGAGATTTTTGCCAAGATCAACGGCGCTGGAATACACCCCCAACAGACTCTTCCTTATGATAGATACCATATCGGCGGCTGTCATCCCTGGCATTGCTCAGATGATCAGCAAGATCCTCGTCGATAAGCTCTGAGTAGTCGAAGACAGCGCCTGCGTCGTGAGAACATTCAAAGACAGGTGTCTCCAAGGCGGGTGTAGAGGAACCAGACATTGAAGCCGTAGGAGACAATAACAGAGAAGGAGCAGAGACAGAATTGTCCAGTTCAGGCATGTGGGACACAAAATCTTTGAACCTCGCATAGCGACGAGCGTGCTTTTCGAATGTGCACGGTGTGAGCTTCACCGTGCTTGAACTCTGGTTGGACATGGAATTCTCCAGACCAACCCACCGGTCTCCAAAAGTTTCAAAGTGGCGATCAAAGCTTGTGTCATTGTCAACGATAATTTCAGGGATATCGCTCATATTCATGTCCTTTGAGACAGCCAGCTGTTCAGATGCTGTAGATCCTGATCCATAGTCCGAGAGTGATTCAGTGTCTTCAACAGCAGGTCTATTGGGTTTTGCGCCAGTCAACATTTTCGTGGTATCGCCAGTAACATGCGCAAAGGTATCATCCCGTTTATTAGGAACCACTGAATCCGGGGAGGGAAGGTCTGCATCGTTTATGTGTACAAGAGTAGGTGAAGGAACAAAAACACCTTGAACAAGGATGGGCGAGATCATGGGCGAGATGGTCACAATCGCTTCTGGTCGAATTGTAGGCGGTGGCTCAATATCAACAGCGGGGTCCATGAAGTCCATGCCGCTCTTTGGTTCTTCGTTAAAATTGGCGCCGATAAGTTTTCGAGAGGTACAAGTTCCTGCAATAGACTTCTTCAGAATTTTGGCCACTAACGATACGCAAAGGTGAATGATAAGTTATGATACAAGCATAAAAACCGGTACCAGAATGGCTGAATATCTTCTCGTCTTTCGTCTCCTTTGCCCCATTTTCGTCGTACGTCGAAGAGGGTGTGCCTTTGGAAACGTCAGCTTTGCGTGCAACACCCCGCCTGAAAGAACCCGAGAGTATCTTGCGGATTCCAGATTTCGAGGTATCTCTATAGACATCCATGGCGGTGCTTGGATGGTTTCTGCGATGTGATCGAGTTCCTTATCTATGCCAATGGCTCCACTCGATCTAAGTACGATACTGGAGCTTGCCACTGACCTTATCGATAACATATATTGTATCTGCCGTAGATGAGGGTAGTAACAACTTCGAGAATGTTCTGATCTGGCAGAGGTTAATAAATTCATAGGTGGGGATCGCATATCATACAAGAGACGGCATGGTAGTACTGGTAGAAACTTCGCTAAGACTTACTTAGGCTTGGGGCATCACGATCACATGATCAATTTTATAACGCGAGCGGCGACGCGCGTCGCGCATCTTCCAGATTCCGGACCCTTGGGATGTACTTGTGAAATAAATATCGAATTACGAGGACAGGTTGACAGGGTTGCAGCAAACGAAAACAAGACCATCTTAATATACTACGGAAATTCTTGAGTTCACGATCCATGATCGCAATATAATCGTTTACCCATATGGTTGCCAGTTGCAGCAGATTGGCTGAGACGAGCACTAAAGCTACTGTAGGCATACATAGTATATCGTACGACGACGATAGCTCAGACACATTGATTCTGGAACCCTTACTACAGAAATTATGTACTGATTAGAATCTTGTCGCCGCCCCTTTCAAGTTTCCTTCAAAATGTTTACCTATATGCAGGGCGTAACTGTATAAGCCTACTGCAGCGGTTTTTATTGGTCCTATTATACCCCTCTTAGTACAACCGCTTCGAGCGCGCTTTGCAACAATGTTATCTTTGATTCTGTGAAGGAATAGTATGTAGTTAGAGATGTCGGTATGAGGGCGGACTTCAAAGCTAAAGCTAATGCGCGATCTTCGAACGTTTCAGATCGGTAATACCGTAATCGGTTTGAGCTTTGGAAAGCTTTTCAATTCAACGGTTATGTAAAAATATACGCGTGTATATGTTAGGCGCAATGAAGGATTTGTTAACGGTAGGGTAACGTTAGCTACTACTACATACATATATGTAGGATTTGTTTTTTTCCCTCTAACACCGACATCTTACATATGTAGTTATGTACTACAAGTTTCAACCCGGAGCTTGAAAGAAGCTTCGGAAGCATGGCTTCTTTTTATATATTTTCCAGATGAACTAGGCTACGCGTCTTTTACGAAATAACTAACGCCGTTATTATTCCATTGTTTCCCACATTACGCGTAACATATAAGTTTATGAACCCTAAACTTCAGGCAAGTGCGAAGGATGATTTGCATTGGGTTTCCACTTGTAAAACCAGAGGCACAATATTGTGAAAAAAATCAGGGTATGTGTGTCCTGGCGATCATTTCGGATGGCTTGCATGTTTTCGAAATTCGAGGTGAGAGCGTCAGGTAAAATTAGGGTGGGCTTGATGCAGAACTTCGAAGCCCCGGCAATTTCCATGTTTGCTCCGGACAGGCGCCTGGAATGAATTCGTCGACATTGAAGCAACTTTGCAATGAGGTAACGCGTTCCAATGTGTCGGGACGTGAAAAGGGTATAAAAACCTGACCTTTTAGTATCAGAAATGCCCAGTTTCCTACTACAACATCCAGTTCACAGGCTACAGCATCCTAAAGATACCATTCATTCTTTAAAAATGTTCTCCAAAATCGCTCTTTTCGCCGCTGCTTCTATGGCTGTCTTCGTCTCGGCTGCTCCTGGAGGCGCCCCAAGCTACGGCTACGGCTCCCCTAGCTATGGTGGTGGTGCTGCACCACCTTCTGGAGACATCAACAACTCATGCAACTCTGGTCCCGTCCAGTGCTGTACGTGATTCATTCTTTTGGGTTTGTTGTATTTCCCAACTAAATTTCCTTTTTCTCTCCATAGGTAACTCTGTTTACCAAGCTGGAAGCAAGGAATCAAACTTCCTCCACTCCGCTGTTGGCGCTGTCGTCGGCAGCATTACTGCTCAAGCTGGTGTACAATGCACCCCCATCACCGCTATTGGCCTCGGCAATGGTGCGCAATGCTCCTCCCAGCCAGTTTGCTGCACAGGAAACCACATGAGTAAGTTCGAGGTTTATCACAGAAACAGACAGAAGGCTGACCTAAATTTTCAGGTGGTTTGGTCGTCGTAGGATGCTCTCCAGTCAACGCCGGTCTTTAATTGTACATTTGTCCGCTTTAGTACACCTCATTTTTTGATTTCCGATTATTGGGCAATAGGATGGTTATCGTAGTTAAATATACCCTCAGAAATAATTAACCGGGGTCCTTTTAATGATTGATCACTTTCTTTCGTATGAGAAACCGCAAGACGTCGTTGATCCGTTTGTCTATGCAAGAAAAAAGAGTGTTTCAAGGAGTGTTTGTTAGAGTAAATGCTTCCTTGAACTTCATACCTGGCTTTCTTCTTATTTGGTCTCAAGAATTGCACACTGATTTTCAGCGACAGACATGTCAATGTATTCATACTAGTGATGGATGATGTCAAGCAAAATTCGAACCCGGGCAGAGCCACAGAAATCCCGACATGCTAATGACCCGCCCACCACAAGTACACTATTACAAAGGTGAAACAGCCGGGGTTTTAGAAGTTATCGAAAGATGAAGGAAGAAAAATATGAAGATTGAATCGAGATAGAAAAAATGGGGGAAATTGAGAAGTATATGTGATGAAAGATGTTGTCATAATTACCTACAAAAAAATAAAATAAAGACATGCCAATTTGATATTGACGAGAAAGCTGATGTTCCGCGAAATTTCGCAAGATAGATGTTGGCCGTGTTAAAGGCATATGCGAGGAGACTTGGGCGACATGACGCTGCCGCGACCGAGCGGCGGAGATGATTGGATAGGATGCGATGTGGTCATGAAAGCAAGTACAAAGCGTGGCGCTGGACCGACTTAGGATACCGAGATAGTTGTCATAGAATAATGCGAGAAGTGATCACGAAAGCAAGCTGCAAAGCATGGTGATGATAACAAGTTGACATCGAAGAGCATGGTCGAAAGCGGTGATGAAGGAAAACAAAGCAACAGCGAAGTAATTGATGGGGCATAATGACCAAATATTATTGGACATTGTGCTGATGGATGTATGAAGAAATCCGAGGGGACGCGAATTGAGGGCGGATGAAGTTCCAACGAGATTGTTGAGGTTTTAAAAAAAGGAGTGATAAACTTTCTGAATGCGCTGCATCACACCCGGAAAGGATGGGCCAAATACCAGCTCTCCAAAATACGATGCAGCGTATTTGAAGGACTGATATCCGACCCACCGTAGAGAAAGTTTTATAAAGGGGACAGGAGGAGCCTGAGTTGGTGGTGGTATGCTATGAGGGACCATTTACTGGTTGTCGTTGTGTTGATGCAACGTGAGGATGCCGCGAATGTGAAGCGATCCAATGGAAATGTCTAGTGACGATGAGCACCGTTGAGGATGCGATGAAAAGCGGAAGTCGAGAATATGTTGTTCCAATCCAAGTGCGAGAGGTAATAAAGTCCGAGTCGGTTTTGGTTTTGATTTTTTGCGAATAAGGCGCGACCAGGCGTCCGATGGAGATCGAGGGAGAAAGAGTCCGAGAGAGAGAGAGAGAGAGAGAGAGAGAGACGAAGAGAAACGATAGACATATCAAGAGAGAGAAAAAATCCAGGAGACGAGACGAAGACGAGAGAGTACAGACAAAAGCGAAGAAGAAGAAACAAATCTAGTACATGTAGAGAAATCGAGGGAGAAAAGATGAAAAAGAAATCCAAAAGAAGACTCCAGATCGGTGAAGACAAAGCTAGGTATCGAAGATAACAAGTGCCCAGTCCTAGTCCACATCAGAGGATGCGAGATACGAAGAAAAGCCCAGAACTATGACGAGAACTATCCAAGACATACAGTACGAGATGCGAGAGGGTATTCGCAGCGTTGTAACTAGCCAGTGAATTTAAAAGGGGATTGGCTTGGGACGACGCATTGATTGGAGGACGAGAGCTTCATCGGGAATTTCCAAACAGCCAACCAGTTCCTCCCTACCATGCACGGCGTAGCGGCGGTTAGTGTTTCCCTTTCGGAGAGGTGAATTCAACGTGAGAGTAAGCAGCTCAGGACGAGGGGCGGCGGCAAGGAACTTGGGAACCTCGGACTCCGAAGGCGAAAGGCTGACTTTGACTCGAACCTCGAGAGGCTCGACAACTTCGGGCATCTCCTTGAATTCGTTCATTGGGATGTATCCCATGTAAGCCCTGGCGAAGTGATCTCGTGGGATTCGCCTCTTAGGTTCGCCGTCCGTACCCATCTCGTAGACCGGCAGATATTCGCGAGCGTCGACACAGTTCTTGTTGTAGGGCTTCTTGTAGATTTTTGAAGGTACGTTTGGCTTGTCTGATACGAAATAAAAAATGAATGTCATTCACGAGAGAAAACTAGGATGTATCGTACCAAGGTTATGTGCGGCAAGTTTCTCCTCTGCTTCCTCTGTGCTAAGCTTGAACACAGCGCGCTTCACTTTTCTTCTGAGTTCGATCTTTCGAGAAACCTTGGTGGGGGTAGGACGATGGACGACTTGGGAATCGTTTCTGGTGTTGAGGGCGTAGAACACGCCTTGCGGTGCAAATGGTACAAAAAGTAAGTTTAATGTGAAGAGGTGAAGAGGGGATTGTGTACCTTGGGGAGGTGCCGTGTACGTGTACTTGATATCACGGGCAGAAGGGGCGGTAGTGGTAGTAGTGGTAATGGTAGTGGACTGAGGAACATGGCCTTGTTCTATGAAGAAGGTTGGATGTGATAATATAGATAAGATATAATGAGATTGCATACCCTCAGATGCAGTGGTGATGACCGTGGTATTGGTCGTTTGGAAGATGGGGTTCTTCTCGAATTGCTTTGCTGCCCGTGCAAGCCTGACCCTGTTCAAAACGATTTGCTTTCGAGCGAAAAATTCGTGAGAGTCAAATCCAAGTTCGACATTAGCGACGGGGAAAGATCTTGGGGCCGTGACCTGAATACAACATGTTAGGGATGACGATGTAGATATTGGATACCAGTCTTACAGTGGGTTGAACGGGAGTGGATTCGATAATATCCTCGAACTTCTGCGCTATGCTTCGGGCCCTGTCGCGCTTCAGGGCCTCTTCGCTTAGATGTTGAGGGCCAGTGGATTCAACCTTGTTGATGACGAACACCTCGTCGTCATTCTCCTCAGTGGTATCGTTGTCGGGGGGTGTAACGATAATTTGAGGGGTGGGAATGGGGATGCTGGGTCGGTGTACGGTTGGGTGGGCAGTGAGGCGGCTGAGAGCAGCTTGAGTTCGACGCTCAAGTTCGGCAATACACTCCTCTTCTTCTTTGTTTTCATCGATGGGCGAGGAGACGACTTGAGGAATATTGGGTTGGTGGACGTCTTGATGAGCGTGAAGTCGACTCAAGGCGGCCTCGGTGCGACGCTGGAGCTCAGCGATGCGCCTTTCTTCTTCCTCGTCCTCATCAAAGAGAGCAGCGACAGCCCTCGCCTTATCGACGGGCTTGATGGTGAGGTCCTCCACGGCGATGGGTCGGACGAGAGGCTTGTGAATGGCGGGTTGCTCAGGACGAGATCCTACAGGAGGGGCGACGTTGACGACTGGGTCCATGTCGGTCTCAAAGTTCTTCTTCACCGCCTTACGCGACGAACAGGGTAGTACTTTTTTCAAGACCTTGAGGACTGTGGAGATACGCGTCAGAAAAGAAAGGCAGGGTAGATAAAACGCGTAAGACGCGACGAATACGTACGAGAACGACTGCCTTTCCCCTCTTTCTTTCCTTTGACTTGCTTCTCGCCACGGTCGCTGTCGAGCGAGAATCTCATAGGGGGGAGGGGAGCTCCGACCTTGTTGTCGAACTTCTCCTTGGACACAGAATCGCGTTTAGAAGGACGCGCCAGAAGCTTTTTGAAAGTGGGTTTGGAAGAGTTTTGTTGAACAGATGAAGACATAATGTGTGAGGTATCGCGGTATATGGTTCAAGGTGAGAACTATATGTGTGAAAGAGGGGGGAAAGGAAAGGATGGGCAGGTATTTATACAAGCGCTCGGCGGGGAATATACGATCGAAACCAACATATCCATACTACGCGCTGATTATCCAACTTGAACGTCGATCGCGTCAAAAGACGCGTCGAGCGGTTACCTTTGAAGACATAATTTACCATTAAGCGCGTAGAGCTAGTTCACTGAATATGGCCTCGCGTTGGAAGAAATGAATCTCACTAGAATACAGTATGCCTGTCACGAGTGTGCAAGTCCCAAGAGTTGGAGGAGTCCGTGGAACTAGAGTAAGGAAACTCGCTGATTCGTTTTGTCAAATGGGGTGAAATATCGCTCTAGATAGTTTCCTTCTATCCAGCTTTATCGTGGATAGACTAGGCAAAACGATTATGCCATCAACGTACAAGCTCAGCAAGGGCGATAATATGTTCGAAAGAATAAAAGCAGGTTGTTGACCGCATGGCCTGAATGTTTGTATGTTTGAGATTTACAGAGGAGGCTTAAACTGGTTTGGCATTTATTTCCAAATATAAGAGACCCATCAATCTTCCAAGCAGGACAACGTGATTTTGTGATAGTGAACTTCAAGAACTGAGGCATCGATTATAGATAGTAATCCAGGGGAACATATGTAGTAATTTTGAAGTAGTGCACTGATCCATATCAGAATATCAGGCTTGCAATGTCCAGTGATAAAAGCAAATAGGAAAACCCGGTGGCGATAGTTGCTGTTATACACGGAGAGGCAAGTTACCCGTTATCTTGAGTTGTCTATCGGAGAAAGACGTGAATTAAGTTTGAACAAGCAACGTTGATTGAAGACAGACAGATAAAATACAAAAGCAAGAAAGCAAAGGGATGGCCGACGGAGACAGACTTGTCGGACCAACCGGATGGTCGGAATGACAGAAATAACCAATCACGTGGGGATAAGTTTTTCTCTATGACGAATAATTCCGTAACCCCGACGTCCGTTATTGAAAACAGCTTTGGTCTTTTGAATTTGGAGGAGTAACAACTGCTCCTCTTTCCCCTTTCTTTTCCTTTTTCTTTCATTTCTCGATTTCTTGCTCTTGCGCCATGCACGCACTACGGACTCGGGGTCAGTCGCTTAAGCAAGTCTGGAGCTTCCTTATTCTGATTCTTTTCTAGCCATTACAAGGCCTATCACCCAGTCTAGATCGCTTGTGCGCTCGCAGCTACCAAAAACGATTGTCAGGCGTGCGATTACCACAGAGTCTGCGCCCAGCTCAGAGCCTCTAACAACCGTACGAAACGCTGTTTATAGACCATCATTCTGAGTATTCATTGAATCCAGACCCAATCTGCGTCACAACCTCCTCCGCCACCTCGCCAATCCAAATGGCGCGGTTTTCTTCAAATTCTTGGGCGCACAACCCTCGTGACGCTGTTTGTTGCCGGTGGAGGTTTCTACTATATCACTCAACTTGAACGCAATCCCGGAACGCAATTACCTTTCGATCCTGAGAAGAAAACCTTGGTTGTCCTCGGAAGCGGATGGGGCACAACAAGCTTGCTCAAGACCCTTGATACGACGGACTACAACGTTGTATGTATCACTCAAATTATTGCTATCTGTTCGTAGGTAAATACTCATATTTATACTTGCAAAGGTCGTCATCAGCCCCAAGAACTACTTCCTTTTCACTCCACTATTGCCCAGCGTTGCTGTCGGCACTCTTAACCCTCGTTCTATTATTCAACCAACTCGCTACATCACCCGTCACAAGACACGTCAAGTTTCTGTTATTGAGGCAGAAGCCACCGATGTCGACGTGAGTTGTTGCTCCATACTCCTCGCTTCCGTCTTATTCGCGTACTTACCTACCTGTAGCCTATAAATAAAACAGTCACTTTCACAGGTTTGTTATTTTTTCTGCTATGACGCACATTCACCTTTAACACATTCATTGCAGATAACTCGGAAATCAAAGGAACTGTCTCGTCAACAACGATTTCATATGATTATCTTGTATACGGTGTTGGTGCGGAAGTACAGACTTTCAACATTCCTGGAGTTAAGGAGCATGCTTGCTTCATGAAGGAGTTGGCTGATGCCGAGAAGGTAATTCCAGGTCACTTATCTATGTTTTGCAGCCCAAATCTAACTGAAAACCCTTTAGATGCAACGTGCATTCATGGACTGTATGTTACTGCAAGAGTTAAATGTAGTATACGCGTGAATTGACATTATTTTCTAGGTGTCGAGACAGCGGCCTTCCCTGGCCAAGATATCCAAGAAGTGGACCGATTACTGCATACGGTTCGGATGATTGTTCGATGAAGCATTTCTCTTTCTTACCTTCTTGTAACCAGGTCGTAGTTGGTGGAGGACCGACTGGTGTTGAGTTGAGGTGCGTACATATATCGAATGCAGTGCTTCCAATGTTCTTATGAATTTTGCAGCGGTGAAATCCACGATTTCTTGGAGGTATTTTGGACAATGTTTTATCTGTTCCTGCCAATGTTATTGATTCTTGACACTCTTCGTAGGATGATCTCAAGGCCTGGTATCCTGAACTTGCTGGTAAAGTCAAAATCACTTTGGTCGAGGCCCTTCCTTCGGTGCTGCCTATGTTCAGCAAGCAACTTATCAATTACACCGAGTCAACCTTCAAGGAGAGCAAAATTGACATTTTGACCAAGACGATGGTCAAAGAAGTCAAGGAGAAGAGTGTCGTACTTCAAATGCCCGATAAGAGCATCAAGGAGGTACCCTGCGGAATGGTTGTTTGGGCTGCTGGTAACAAGGGAAGGAAGATCACTCAAGATCTCATGGCCAAGCTTCCCAAGGACCAAACTAACAGGAGAGGTATCGATGTCGATGGTATGTCCAGTCTTATTGATATCCATTCTGAATTCATTATAAGCCTGTCTTTCTTGTAGATTATATGGTTATGAAAGGCACCAGCGGAAGCATCTTCGCCATCGGAGACTGCACTGCTACTTCATATGCCCCCACCGCCCAGGTCGCCTCTCAACAAGGTGCCTATCTGGCACGTATTCTCCACCAGATGGCTAAGAGGGACAGCTTGATCCACCGCACTCAACAGCTTGAGAAATTAAAGGCCGAGACACCAACAGTCGCTGCCTCTGCAACTGGTGAAGCTGTTGTTGATCCCAAGAAGAAGATTGATGAGGAGATCGACGATATCAAGCGCCAGCTTGGAAAAGTTAAACTCAGGCCCTTCCATTACTCCCACCAGGGTTCCTTGGCGTACATTGGGTCTGATAAGGCCATTGCAGATCTACCTTTCATGAACGGAAATGTGAGTGGTGTTTATGCTTTTTTGCTCATCTTGTCGTTTCTGACTAGATACTACGATAATTTCCATAGTTTGCAAGTGGCGGTGTTGCTACCTTCCTCTTCTGGAGAAGTGCATACTTGAGCACACTCTTCTCGTTGCGTAACCGCACTCTTGTTGCTACTGACTGGATGAAAGTCAAACTGTTTGGACGGTACGTCCTTTACTACTGGAGCGGCTCTTTTCTCAGCTCACTTGTCACCTTTCATTGTAAACAGGGATGTCAGCAGAGAGTAAACGCTTTCGAGACCGCGATTCATTATCTCATTACTCTCAAAACCCGGACTCAGACCATCATCGAAAATTACATATCATTAGTAATCCTAGATTCCATTTATATTTTATGACGCTCTATAGATTATTGTCGTGTTTCTCTTACCGTATTTCATTAGACTTTTTTATAGACTCTGCAAAGACTTTTGGATTTGTGATTAGTAACATGTTTTGCTTGGATTTATCTATACCTTCCGAATGTTTTCCTCAAACTTGAATGAATGAATAACATGTATCCAACATGCACTGAGGTCCGAAGAAGAATCGAATGAACGTTACTTCTCATACATAGAAATAAATTCCAAATGTGGATGTGCTCCTCATCACAGTTTGTGCTCATTTTTGTCGATTTATCCGCAAATTTTTTTTTAATAGAAAGGTTGCTAAGACTAGGCCGAGCTTTGACGGAAATTTTTGTGTAGTTTGTCTTCAGTGCAGAAGACTAGGCGGACTGGCCGAGACGAGGAGCATTGGGCACCGTTTCTAGCACCAATCAGTAGCTGGGAGAGACTACGACTTGAATGCAACATTTAAAATATATTGAAGAATGTCCAACTTTGTCTGTGTATCTGATAAGAGAATGATAAATGGCTGATTTAGCTGATTGGGTTTATTGGAGAGTCGTCTCAGATCCTGAGATTATCTGATATCAATGGTTTGTCTGTAAAAATTCTAAAGTTTGGTTTTAAATTGTTTGATCCAATTTTTACATCAGGGCTTCAATACACGAGGACCCATCAAGTACTTTAATCCCAAGAAGTCTGATAATTTTCTCAACAAAACTGGTAGCCCGCATCCATAAGTTGCGGCATCCCCGGGAGACCAAGCGAATGAGTTATGTGGTAGGTACAAATTTTTAGCCTAATACGGGACTTTTACATGGCCTAAGTAGTCTGAATCGAATGGACGACGCGTTGTTATGGTGCAGCAAAGCTCATGCTCCCGATTTTTTGGTGCGTCATTCCACAATGCATATAAGCGATTTCTGAGCTGCGCCAATTGGAATTTGGTTTTCAAGGCCCTTCTTCAAGAGATAATATAATGACACACGGTAGGGTATTCGACGCGCTTCAGTTCGCGTCCGAAATGAAATCACGTGATGACATAACAGAGCTTAAATTTTTGTGGCTGTGTTTCCGATCACACAAGCCTTCCGCAAAAATCATGTCTTCCTCCTCCCCCGTTTCCTCGTCAGAACGAGAAGTAAAAATGAATCCTTCGAACCGGGGTCGAACCAGTGACCTTGGGATGGCGTGCTTACGTAACCATTACAGTCCCACGCTCTTCCAACTGAGCTATCGAAGGCTTGTTAAGATGGACGTTAAGGTGTTGTATGAGGTGGGAGGGAGGGAAGGATACATTACTCTTTATATAATTTAGGTACGACATACTTGGCTGTAGCCTTGGGTACTTTGTAATTAGTGTGGATCATGGAAGATGACACTCTGAATTGCAACTTTCTCGTACTGGTTACATTTCAAGTACATTCTTACAAAAAATAAGAAACCATTGTAAATACACGAGTAACATAAATCTAGATAGTTTTTTCAATGCAATGGGCATGAGCGAGAAACTGAAAGGAGGTTTGCTCTATAATCTTCCCATAAAAATGTGTGAATGCGATGGAAGAAAAAAAAAAGAGTTATTTCCAGGGGTTATGACTGGCTTGCATTGTGATACGACGCTCTTCCATCTGAGTTATCGAAGGCTTGTAAAGACGAACGTTCAAAGTTCAGAGTGGCTGATAATATTAGATCAAATATACATCCGGGTAATATTATGGACAGCACGACGCGTTTAGCCGAATAGAACAATCTTTTTGGCCGCAACTGCCATGATGGGCGTCTACTCGAGGCTTTCGGTCGACGTCTCTCTACCAATCAGCGCCTCCTGACTGGACTACTCCACTGTCTGTCATTTCGTCAAGTTTAACCTGTTTCTCGCCGGTGTTAACATGTCCAGGTCCAAGCAACGATGCTGCGTCTATCTTCATCTGTCGATTGTCATTGACCTGTCGAAGCAATAAACGCGAGCTTTCGCGCTAAAACGAGGTCAAGAACCCGCTTCTGAGACTAGGTATCGGCGAGAAACAAATATTAGCTTCGATTCATATGTTCGAGGTCGACATCTAATGCAAGAACTCATACGTGATGTTTGCTGTTCTCAATCACAACTTTTTGTTTCCCCTTCGTCTAAGTAATTGAACCTCCGGAAACCAGTTTTTGTAGCAGTACAAGAATACAATTTTTTTTCTTCGACAGACATATCTCTAAACTACTGAATAAAAGTAAAACCAACCGGGAAGCGAGTTCGAGATCAATGAAGTGTCAACCACAAATTTCATCCAGGGTGTGGCCAGCACCACCAGAAGAAATGCAGGACTCCCATCATGCTCGGTGCCTCGAGCCTCTGAAACCGTGAAGGATACTATATACAGTAAGATAAAGACGAAACGGTCGGGCTTGAAGTTTTAAGTTAAAAATGACGAGAAAGAGATGACGAGAAAAAAATGAAGAGAGAGAGAGAGAACAAGTCTGAGTCCGAGATAAAATAAAAAATGAAAATCTATAAGGAAATGAGATGAAGGAGATGAAAAAATGGGAAAAAACCGCTCAAGTGCGTGTTCTGAAAAATATACGACAATCTACATATTCATGGTAATGATAGACGATACCCATGATCTAAAAGAGTGAGAAAAATGTGGTCGAGAGTTGGAGACATACGATCATGTAGCCTTGATTAAAGTCCAAGGCGACTAAGACCATAGTAGGTGCGTCGGTAGATATTAGTGTAGTGAACGAAAGCATGTGTGGAAAGCATTGCGATTGCGATTGCGATTTGGAGAGCACAGCAAAGCGACGACAGCAGAACGATAGGGTTGACGAAAGCAATGAGATATCGAAAACAAGAAGGCCTACAGAAGTCATGAGTTGGAAGATGGTATTATACCAGAGAAAAATAACGTACCTTAAAGACCAATAAATAAAAATGATATGACTTAGCGGCGATGATTTCTCGCCCAGAATTAACGACGAAGGAATAATGAGGGCTGAGGAGGGCAAGGGTCAAAAACTTAGTTTGATAAAAAGCAAAGGAGTACTCACCCGGAAGCGGAGGAAGAACTCGAAGTCGGACGAGATGGCCAAACATGTCCCCGGAAAAGAACCGACTAATTGATAATACAAATAATAACCTATGACCAAGAGATGACGGTCATGTATATAAAGAAGCGCCCGGAGTAAGGTAAGAAATAATTGAGGCGAAAATGTTGATATATGCTGAGAAGTCCAAGTTGAAGATAACCTGAGTGTTTCTATATTTCGAAATATTTTTCTTGAGGCGCAACCAGGCGCCGAGTTCCAGGAAGAGATACAAATCCAGATGCGGAGAGATGAGAGACGAGACAAGACAATGTCAAGATATTCAATAAAGCGATTCGAGAGACCAAGCCAAAAGTGATAGTCCGAGAATGCGAGAGAAAGATGAGCTGGGAAAGAGTCACAAAAATTATGAGAGGGGAGAGAGTAAGAGGAGGGCTTGGTGCGAGGGATGATTCGAGTGCGAGAACGGCGATATGACTTGCTCGCCCCAGAAGATCCAATAACTTACCGCGCAAAGGTGACATTGACGAGAGGATGTGTTGATAAGTCTCAGCAGATCCACTAGTCCGAGCTGCTCCTCGTCAGAAACAGCGGATTAGTGACCGCCTTGACAGTCGACGACCCTGACCTTCTCCTCGTAAGGAGGGCCAAAGCCATCGACCACAACTTCCACCTCCACCTCGCCGAATATCTCCAATACGGGCGTCTGGATGACTGGACTGGAGCGTGTCGAGTCCAGCTCGCTTAGTTCTTCATTTTCGTACTCGTCGATCGTTGCCAAATCATTTTGGGGATGGTATGGGCGGTACCCTCGAGCGTACACGTCCTGCTTGCGGCGCTTGAGATCCTGCACCTTTCCTTTACTAACCCACTTGTACCTTGGAAAGCGATCTATAGGGTCCATTGGTTTGGTGTAAGGTCTGGACGGTATTCCTTTGGGTACGTCGCAATACACTGATGTAAAGTCAGGATATAAGAATAGAGAGATAGATATAGCAAACATACCGACACCATGCAGAGCCAACTTTTGTCTCGCCGTGAGACGCACCACCTCAACCACCTCGGCATCCTCATATTCGTACCTGGCTTTTTTAATGGCCCCTTCGGGCTCGGGTCCGGCGAAGATCATCTCGCCAATGTCGGAGTCGGCGTCTACAAGTAGAAATATTAGACGGTGAGTACAACGACGCCAAGTTGAGGAGCATGGACAATTACCATCCACTTCATGAGAGTCGTCTCCTTGTCTATGAACAACTATCCCCACTGCAGGCCGGGATACTTCTTCGTGTTTACAAGCGTATTGCTCGAGTCTTTTGTGATCTATATTCATCGCCTTGTCAAGGTGGTGTCCATAAACATAAGCAGGGTGAAAATCTGGGGCGTTGAATGGGACCGCGACATCCCTCTCTGCGTTGGCGAGTGCAAACATCGTTGCCATGAATTTTTCCTTCCTAGCTTCCATGACCGACATCTTTCGGTGCTCCTCCTCCTCGTGTTTCTTCTCTGCGATACTCTCCTTAATTGCGACAACCCTTTCTGCTCTCTCTTCCTCGGTAACAGGGCGTTTGGGTGATAGTTGAACATCCAGGCGAGGAGAAGCAAAGTCCATTGCTGCGTCGTCGTCTGCGAAGTTGTTCTTGATCGACTTTTTGAATGCGCAAGGCACCAGTTTCTTTAGGACCTTGAGGACTGAATGACCACATTAGCTTAGCTATAAGGGCGTACAGCGAAAAGCACATACATGATCCTCCTCGTCCTTTCTTTTCCTTTGGCTTTACTTCCCGGGCGGGTTCCAGGGAAAACTTCATACGCGAGAGTGATGGGGGAGGAGGGGCCTTGCTCTCAGAAGCCCTAGCTCTTGAGCTCGCAGTAGACAACTTGTGAGTGATCTTGGCTTTCTTGGGAGCGTTGAGGATGATGGCAGCTGAGGTTTGAGTGCTATTGACGTTGATTGAAGGCATGGTGTTATAAGGTATGAAAGTTGGGTGTGTGGTTTGGGGTATCGCTTATGGTTCGAGAGAGGAACAATATTGAATGGAAGAGGGAACATTAAGTGGGGAAGCAAGGTCTTTATACGTGCTCTCGGGCGGGGAAGAACGCGATCGATGACCAACATATACACATACAACACGTAGGTAATCGGTGTGCGGTTTGCTCAATCGCGTCGCGTTACACACTTCAACGCGTAGAATAACAGCAAAGCCGATGGTATTATGTCAAGAAAGGCGACCCGCCGTCGAGTTATACGGTTTTGTCATTACGCGGCAAGATTCTTTTTGAATTTCCAGAACCACTGAAAGGATTGACCTAAAGAAAATAAATTCGATGCAATAATCCCGTGATTTTGTAAGCAAATCATGATTCATAGACAGGTCTCGTGAGTGACAGTCCAGCCAGTCTTTAGCTGGAAGATAGTCGTTGAGCGCTTCTTGAGAATCGTAACGAAGCAGCAAGTCGCACAAGAGATGTACAATATGAAATCTTGTCGGGTCGGGCATATAGATTCATAATAAACTGCAGAATAGCTTGATAGAGCATGGAGATGGTAGATAGTTATTTATCCAAGTTTCGCCAGAGAGTCCGGTTGACAGTCATCTTGAGCGCTTGCGCGACCCCAGACGCTGATCTGGTATGGATTATACAGTAATAGCCCAAGATCCCAAGTGACGCGTTCGCGCACACAGTCACCTAGGACTCATATGTACGACTCAGAAGGCAAATTCCAGATAAAATTGGTATATGACAGTGAGATTGGGGGCAAAGGTACAAAACTCAAGTGCATATTGGTTTGTCGCGGGATGGTTTGAAGTCAAGCTGCTGGCTTGTACCACAAACGTGGATCCCACGTTACGGCGATCACCGAGATTGCACGTGAGTGATGTATGTCTAAATGTGCACTAAATATAGACTTTTTTCCCGAGTCCCCTTCCAAGTTTTCAAAAGTCATTCTAAGTTGAACATTGCGTCTCCTCCATTAAATTATCGAACACTCTCCAACGATATGCTAGAACAGTGCTAGACGGCTGGATTATAGAAGTGACTGTCAGTTCCTCAAGTGCAAGTTCTCACACAAAGTTCTCATTCGTGTCAACTTGTCCAGGTCCAATTGGCAACGATGCTGCATCTTTGTCTATCATGATGTTCATCTGTCGACTGTCACAGAAACGAGAAAATAATTGCACATGACTTACAGCAACTAAATCGAGAACCCACTGTCAAAGTGTCTGACGTTGACCTTTTTGTTTTCCTTGTCAATTTAAGTCTATTCGAAGCAAGATAATTTCATACGACATTAATGACCTTACAACCACCACCAAATTCCGCCTGTTTTCATTCATCGTGAGCCCTGTGCATCACTAAGGTACGCCCAAAAGTGATACTCTCCTAAGCAGCCGTACGCATCCAATGTTTGCGAGACGTTTTCATGTCTTGGAGGTGGGGCAATCGTCATGTTTCTTCTTAGGTCTAATTCGTCTGGCTGTGTCGGCCAGATGTCATCACGGTTTCAGTAAGCCCTCATATTTCGGCGAAGAGGCGTGTACAGGAGTTTAGAATAACATTCAAGGCGGCGTCATGATACGAAGACTTTAATGTCAAAAGCTTAATGTTGCAAACGCGAAGTTTGGTTCAGAGTCATCCTATCTGCACGGCATCAGTGCTCTTCTCGAATTCTCGACGGACGTTGAATATATACGTCAAAGATATCTTTTGATTCTAGAGATACAGCAATGTCAACTATAATACCGACAAGGCTGGCAATAGTCAACAAGATGAGCTGGATCCGGCCCTATCACCTTCTTAGTGTGTCCTATTGAAGCTCCTCGAAGAATAGACATCGATTGCGGCTACTGTGCTTCGGAATTGAATGTCTACCTCGATAGAACCGTCAGACTTTTTTAACCGGAGTAAAGCACCTTCTCTATTCCATTTCAAGCTCGGTTGAGTACACGCTTTGTATTATGCGTCATTTCGTGAATATGAATCTCGCTTCATTTCCATGAAAAGAACTGGCTATGAGTGCATATTATTTTAGTTACAGCTTTCCGCGGTAGAAATATAGATACACCTACCAGACGAGGCTGTTTGGTAGCCTCGAGGCGGCAGCATGTACACAGGTTCCAAATTCACGTCCACCCCACAGATACTTATACTTAGATAAACGAGACGAAGCATTGACAAATAAATCCATGGATCGAGGCCATTGTTCCTGTGTATTTTTGGCTTCCGGTGCAAGTTGACCGGGAGCATACATAGATGAACAAACTCGTGGTCATGGCTACCTTCGATTTCTGTGAGACTTTCTGGATGCATTTGTGTGACTCCAGAATTAATCGAAACGTACTGCGGCGGATGTCGTTAATTATTTCCTTTCGAAGAAACTTCAATGATACAGGACGTAAGCAAGGATTTGGACCTTTGAGTCTCCCGAGCCTGAAGAATGCACCGGTTGGTATGCAATCCCCACTCTTCCGCTAGATGACGATGTCTCGGGTATGTGCATGCACAGAAAGTTTTATCGATCACCAATTCTTCTCGGCCTTGGAACTCCTATGATACGGGGGTTACGGAATGTAGTAAGTTGGATAAAGTCCAATAAAGGAAGAAAGACCGGGGAAATTTGATATGTGACTGGACAGCGGAGGGCGTGAGTAAGGGAACTGCTGCAAAGACCATCGAGTTGATAAGGTGATAGAGGAGAGTGGCGTATGGAATGTAATTCTCAGTTGCAATAGTTGAATGGAATGGAATAGTAGAAAGGATGAGGGGTTGAGATAAGCTCGGGCGGACATTGAACCGGATATGGAAAGGACCTCGCGCTAATGGTGCGCCGGGTTATAAATAAAAAGGTCAACCACCCCGTCTTTTTTTGCTTCCCTTCTGCGGTCGTCGTGTTCCTGGCCTTTCTTTCACTTTTCTTTCCTTTAGCCTGCTTATAAGCCACGAAACAAAAGTCTCTTTTCTTCTTCTTTCTTTTGCCCAAATCCTTTCTTTCTTTTAGTATGTCCTCAATGACCACGCTCGCACCGACAGGAGGCGCAGAACGCAATGTCGACGACGCATCGCTGATGTACCACATAAATCTGCTGCTCGTCGCTCTTCTAGCTGCTGCAGTTCTTGTCCGACTTCCAAGGGCATTTGCATTATTTGGATCATCGGCTGATTGGTTGAACGGACATATCCTCCGCTACACTCCTTACCAGCCTCCGTCTCGTCGTTTCGCACATCACATCCATGGTGCATATCCCTCACAACACCCTGCTTTCGGGTCAGACGACTCACACAGTCATTACCCTTACAATGTACAACGCATTACCGACAACGGCGCTCCCGTTGTTATGAACTTCCCACCCCATATCTCTGCGTGCATCAAACCTTTACGCCCACTGCTTACACCCCTCCGCGCTAGAATTCAACCAGGCTTCTCAGTCGGCCAGGTTATCATCCTTCTCATCTATTTCTATTCTCTGGTTTACGCTGCTTTTTACCGGTCTAACATTTTCACGGACCCTGCGCGCACCGGCTGGATTGCTATCTCCCAACTTCCGTTTGTCTTTGCATTTGCTCAGAAGAACAATCTTCTTGGATCTTTACTAGGATATGGATACGAAAAGGTGTGTCTTCAGACTGGACCTAATTAAATCCGCCGCTAATACGTGTCTCGCTTCTAGCTTAACTTTTTGCACCGGTTTGCAGGAAGGCTGGTTGTGCTTGCCGCCAACATCCATTCTTTTCACTATTGTGCGTAATATTTCTGAAAAATACCGAGAAATACCTCTAACTTTCTAGACAGTTTACCAATGGTCCCTGGCTGGAACATTCAAGAAATCCATTGCATCTCCCCATAACATGTGGGGCATGGTTACCCTTGTCTGCCTCGACATGATCTTCCTCTTCTCGACCCAGGCTGTCCGCAACAAGGCCTACAACTTCTTCTTGTCGACACACATCATCGGCTTCATCTTCGTCTTACCTGCCGTACGTCTTAGCCTTTCCATTCTTATTGTCCAAAAAATCATAACTTACCCCATTTGTTTATGACAGGCGTATCTTCACAAACCTACCATGCTTCCGTACATCTATGCCTGCCTCGCCATCTATCTCTCCGATATTCTCTTCCGATGCATCAAGTCCCGTCTCACCACCGCCTTCATTCGGCCTTTACCCGAGCTCGACCTCACGCGCGTCGAGATCCCCTCGATTAATGCCGGTTGGCGTGGAGGGCAGCACATCCGTCTGAGAGTATGTTCTCTTAGCATGGGATGGGCTGGATGGACAGAGGTACACCCTTTCACTATTGCCAGCGTATCCCAGAGCGGTGAGGAGGGTATGGTGCTCATGTGTAAGCGCTCAGGTGGATGGACGAACAAGCTGTATGAAGTTGCGAAAAGGGGCGCATATACTGAAGGTGGTGTTGGAAGAGAAGTTAATGTCGTTGTCGAAGGTCCCTACGGTGGACCTGGGCACACAGTATATTCTAGCTTCTCGGCCGCAGTGTTCATTGTTGGAGGGAGCGGCATCACTTATGCGCTCTCTGTCATCCAAGATTTGGTACAGAAGGACCTTAAAGGAGAGAGTAGAGTCAAAGTCATCGAGCTCGTATGGATTGTCACTGATCCTGGTAATATTTTTCTGTGTTTTTTTGGCTCATAAATATTTGCTAACAGTAAAACCAATGCAGCTTGCCTCACGCCTCTCCTCCCAACGTTTGCCTCTCTTATTCAACAATCTGTTTTCACCCCTCTCCGCGTGAGTGTCTTCTATTCGCGCGCACCGACCGGCAAGCAACCCGCATTTTTCGCCTCCGCAGAGGCTTCCCCATTCGCTGCTCCCCTCGAGTCTTCTCAGAACATCAACGAGAAGCAGCAGCAGCGTCCCTCTGCACCCGCGAGGAACGTGAGCACTCGCACGAAAGTACGAACGGCACTCCAGACATCGGGGATCGATATCCCTCCTGTGCCCAACACCCGCTCGCCGACGTCCCCTAGTGGGGGTGACCATGCACCTGATTATCTTCCCCGGCCAAGACCCCCTCCCTCGAGGAGACCGAGCTCGGCGTACAAGTCTCCTCGAGCGGCACCTCAGCCTCCTGCACCCACCGCGTCCGCCTACCCGGGTGAAACGAACGAGAAGAACGGCGATGCGGATCTCCACCGTCAAGGCTCCTCCTCATCTAACAAGACCACGACATCGGCGACACACGTCAACGTCACGTCGCCCACGACGGTGTCGCGCTACGCGCCGCAGTATGCCCCGTCGTACTCGCAATCGCCCCACTTCCCCCCGGGGCTGACGCTCGCCCCAGGCAAGCCTAAGCTCGTCAAGTTCCTCGAGCACGCGTTGCAAAGGGCCGTAACACTCTCGCATGCGCGAGGTGGCAGGCAGGAGCGTGCGAAGGACGAAGGCCGTCCGTGCGGAATGGTAGTGGGCG
>Ga0247779_1000397_pt1 | contig 29158 bp, 42 predicted proteins | sample UWRJL221509R5_FD_179925 | JGI IMG/M metagenome (GOLD analysis project Ga0247779, IMG submission 179925) | Plant litter microbial communities from Arlington Agricultural Research Station in Wisconsin, United States - UWRJ-L221-509R-5 | ecosystem: Environmental > Terrestrial > Plant litter >...
TCTTCCGCGATAAAGCGCTCGGGCCTGAAAATGAATGGTTCGGGATAAAGCCGCTCATCGTGTAGGATCGCCCTTGAGATCAATAAATTATAAATGTGTCAATGCATCAATTCTTTACACAACCCACCAAACATTAACCGTAATGGTGGCCCCTGTGATTGGTTGGTCACTCAATCCAATTAAAAACAGCATTGCGCACCAGCGGGGATACAATAACCGTTATATTCATCTCCACGGACGGCACGGTGGGGGAGCGCTGTATTTTTATTGCTCGAATTATTGCAATATAACAACTAGATCGAAAGGTATACTCACCTAGTGGTGTAACAGGGGCCCATCGCATTGTTTCTAAGAGCATTGCTTCAATATAAGGAGTTAAGGGTCTGTCTTCAAAAGTCGGCAGACGAGAGCTTCCTATTGCTTTGTCGATCTCTGCTTGAGCTTTGCGCTGAACATCAGGGTAGCATGCCATCGCCAAAAACCAGGAATGTAGAAGAGATGCCGTCTAAACACAGGTGAGCGATGAAGTTTGTTGCAATAGAAATGCTGTCTTACCGTGTCAGATCCAGCTTAAATGTTGTAAAATGAACATAATCGAAATATCACTGAAGGCAGCAAAGACGGACCGATATAAATCATTGCCGCACAATTCTTGATGATTTCTTCCTCGTCTGACGTGGTCGTACCTTCGATCTCAAGCTTTCGCAAGCTGTCGTAGGCGAAAGATCGCTTAGCAATGCCCCCTTTCTGTTCGTTAAACGAGGTCAGCATATTCAATGCAGTATTGAATGTTGTTTTGCATACCATAGATTCTTTGGTAGCCTCAAATGGCATATTCAGCATGGCTCTCGTGCCGACGGCCCATTTCTGAGCATCCCTTTTGAAACCTGCGCCTGGGAACCAGCCTGGTTTTGGGTAGTCAAACTATGGAATTTCAAAACCAGATATGTACGCACTAGGAACATGCTGCAGTAAAGGAAAATGCTCAACTAGATGATTCCCAGGAGGCACTATGAGCAAAAGTGGTTGAATAGCTTGATGGACCAGATCAATCAAGAAGTCGTTTTCTTCTTTTACTTCATAGCCATATGCTGCACGTAAAGATATGGAGCTAACGAACCTGAGATAAAATCAGAATAGCATGCTGCACGTGATGCAAAACTTCGTACTGTCGGATATGTCCAGCAAAACGATCTGGAGAGGAATATAATTGTCCGAGAAAGTGAATCGCCATGCTCTGTTGTATGTTATAATACGATGAAATGTTGCGGGGCTGGAAGTATTGATGAAACTTTCTTCGATGTCGTCTATCAAAGTACTTCAGAAGTGGCTAGAGACCAATTTTCAGATAAATTACCTCCATCTATCAGTATATGGCATATGAGCAAAATCCCATTCCCAGCCTGCGAGGTCATTTGCCATGATCTGGGGATTGTCAACATATTTATATGTGTAATATTAGGGAGATCAAACCATGCGTGGCCGGTCAGAGTAATTAGACGCTCGCTTTTCAAGTAGTTCCACAGCAGCCTCCCAGGAATGCAAGATGATCGTTGTTTTCCCGAAAGCATCGATCTTGATTATGTCTCCATATATCTTCGCCAGCTGTGCGTATTTGAGCCAGATATATGTGCGAGGGATGTCAAGGATATTTCCTATGAGAGGCAGGCCTTTGGGACCTGGTGGAAGGGGTAAACGGCGCGAACGTCTGGCCCAGGATAGAAGGTACAGAAGAATCACAACAAACGAAAAGAGTAAAGTCGGGGAATGAGCCATTGAGAGCTCCATGTGGGCCTTTTAGTAACTCTTTTAAAGGATCTGAAAGGGTTCATAAATAGTTACCTGAGAGTGGTGTAGTAAAGAGCAGTCAAATGATCCCTTCTTGAGAAGCCCGCTTAACGTACAGAAGCCATATCAAGGATCGTGGTGGAGCGTAAATACAGCGATGAGTTCGCAAGATCAGTAAGAATGTTCAACATGATAGCCAGCCGTGTTGCCGTCGTTGTCCAAGTTCATGTAATATCCTGATGCATTGGAAGGAGTCGCACTACACTGTGAGACAGTGCGCATTGCGGACCGATTGAAAAATCCAGAACGTTCGCCATATTCCTGATAAAGGCTGGGAAGATGAATAATTCCCATGACCTATTCGTGGGTTTTGAAATTGAAGTCACGGTGAAAGTGAGGGAAGAAAGGATTTAAAGCAGCGTAGAAGGTAAGAGTCACAATTGCCATATTCGGAGTCTTATTAAAGTTGCGAGTCTGAACTTCGAAGCTGAGCGCTTTCGGCTTGACGGTAACTCTTGACATGATTCCCACACCAGACCTATCACACCTCACAAAAAAAGACTACGATAACGTCTATGAGCCTGCTGAAGATACCTTTCTATTCCTCGATGCCTTGGAAGAGGATGCAGAAAGTTTGAAAAGTCTAAAACCATTAATCTGTTTGGAAGTTGGGTAAGGCTTTCGAGCATATCGTTATCAACAAACCTTACCCAAAATACTAGATCTGGCTCGGGATGTGTTACTAGCTTCATCGAAAAGATTCTTGGAACTTCCGTACGTGCGTTCTTGCTTTTCCTGGGAAAAGCGTTACAATAACCTTGTTTCTCCTTAGTTTATCTTTGCACGGATATAAATCCCCATGCTTGTCGATGCACTCATTTAACAGGCCTAAAGAACAAGGCGAGCTTTCATCTATAACCCACACCATATTATAAGTCAACCGGTATATATATCTATTCAAGGTTGACATTCAAGTAGTCAATGGGTCATTGGCTACACCTTTCCAGAGTCGCTTAGCTCGCAATATCGATGTCATCTTGTTCAACCCTCCATACGTCCCTACACCAGAGGAAGAGGCATTACTCTCTCAGTCTTCGAGAGACATTGGAGGTGCTTGGGCCGGCGGTTTGAGTGGAATGCGGATAACAAATGTCTTTCTTCAGGCTATCGAGGTCAATATTTTAGTTTGCTGGCTTTAGAGTGCATTTATTCACCAAGATTCTAGGGACTATTATCGCCTCAAGGTCGCTTTTATCTTGTGGCCTTGAAAGAAAACAACATTCCTCACATCTTGCAAACAATGGAAGAAAAGTACAACCTAACAGGAAAAGTAAGAGATCACTATTTCATTCTTCTGACCCTCTCTTACAATCTACGGTACCCAGATAGTGCTGCAGCGACGAGCAGGCCGTGAACATCTATTTATTCTTCGATTCGTTCGTAAGGGCGGCTTTCGGAATGAATGATTAATTCCATTGCAGAGTCGAAAGCACAAAAGATGCAAGTGGATAGCTACAGGACATGAAAATTACTACATAACTACCGATAACTCCGACTTCAAAAGTAAATTGTCCGGGACAAAAGTCAAAAAAAGATAAAATTCGAGTGATCATGAATGAATATGGTTATAAATCATGAATCATCACTATCATTAGCATTACCGCGTCTCCTGTGCAGGCTAAACCTCGAAGGGGACACAATTGAGTGTGTTCTTTCCCCTGAGTGAATTGAAGCAGTGCTGCTTATGTGATTTGGATTGGAGGAAGCATCGAATTCTAGTCGTAGTCTCAAAAGACCCTTCTGTCGTAGCTCGACGAAGACATCTGCAGAAGAAATGCCCTCTGACTTGATGTGGCGCCAAATCTACATTGATTCAGTGAACAATGCAAGAATGAGGAAAGCTATAACATACATCGATTTCGCCGTCGGCGATCTCTTTATCTTTTCCAATAGTTCTGTGGTCATGAATCCATACATACATCTTTGGAGTAAGTGCAGAAGCAGCGAAGATAAAAGATTCGTTCCTATACATGACTTGAGTATTATGCAAGACGCTGAAATTATTTATAGCCCACCATTCTGGAACATCGGTCTTTCCGGTATGCTTTGTTTTGACTTCCTTGTCGCCCAATCGTAAAGTAGTATATGACTTCGCATCATGTACCGCCAAGTCTTTAGCGTCTAGGACTGTAACCCGCAGCGATCCAGGTTCATGCACCGCAGGGGCAGGTCCATTTTCACTCACAGGGAAGGCAGCGGTAGCAGTCTGGATATGGTCAGAAACGCCGACTGGTTGAGAACTCTGACCAGCCGGCAAATCACTTGGGACAGCCAAAACTTCATCCTCTTCTTTGTCTCCACGTTTGAAAACACCCGCGACACCGTGGAAGACACCTTTACCTGCATTCATGGGCAGACCTCCAAGTTGAGTCATTGCCCGCCCAGCAGAAGTGAATGTCGAAGTATTTTTTCTCGACTTGGCGATAATTTCCGGCTGGAACATCATTCGTAGACGGATTTGACCCTTCTCTCCGTGTTTATGGCTGATAAGGTTAATCGTACGTTCTTGTGACTGGAATGGTTCGATATCTTCAAGATTGATCTTTCCTACGCCCAGGCTCTTTGCCTGTTCGATTTGGTTCCAATCAAAGATCTCGAGAGAGAAGTCTGCTCCTACTCGAGAGGGCTATACTACGCTGTAAGAGTCAAATAAGACGGAGAGACGCATGTCAAACGTACCACCGAGACTTGGAAGGTTTCATTCCATTCAGGAGTCAAAGTCTTCTTCTTGGTTTGGGATTTGAAAACCTTTTCACCATTCAAGGAGAAGACAGCATAAGGATCGGATTTTCCTGCAAAACAAATTCGATGGGTGAATAATTTCGACATTGTATGGGGAGAAACCGACCTCCTCTATCAACTCCACGGATTTCATGACCAGTAAGAAGCTCAACCCGAAGGATACCTTGATCTGAGATCACGGAAATGAGCCTTTGATATTGTACTGCAGATACGGAAAACTTACTGTCCACTCTCTCTCTGGGCTCCAACCTAACGGGAACAGGAAGGTATCGAGCTTCAATCATAACCGTAGCTAAATTTTCCCCGCTGCGGGGGTCTGCGAGTGAATAAGTTCGAGGACCATTCTACACATGCAATTAACTAATGGTTCCAAAAATCATGGAATACGGACATACCATTGTCGCCTGCAGGAATTCCTTCGCGTCTCCTTTCCATTCAGCAATGACATCGTCTTTCTCATTTTCGTCTGCCTCATTCAAACGGAGCCACACACGACCAAAGTCTACTTCCTTGATAAACCCTTCACCGACGTAGTCCCATTGAGCATGAGTACTGCGAGCCTTGACAGTGCTGAAGCAGGGCCAATAACCATCGTCGAGCAGGACTTCCAATCGTGCTTTCTTGTGAAGATCGCCTGAGATTGCATTGAAAACTATGATACCAGATTCTGTTGCATGCTGTGTAAGCCTAAAGCATAAGAAAGAATTAAGCAAAAACTTACGGTGCGTTAGAAGTTCTTCATGCGACATCTCGATACCCGTATCTTCAGGTGGCGTGTTCCTTCCGTTAGTGCTAGTGGGACTGATAGGGCTGATCGGGTTGTCAGAAGTCGCAGATAACATGCTTGCGTTGCCGAGCGATTCATTCTTCTTGTGGGTAGTAGCCGTAGCAGGTGTTACGGGAGTAATGGGGGACTTGGGTTCCGACATAATTGTGATGCCGACAGGGGTGCCTCCGTCAGACTCTCCGCCAGAAGACACATAGCCCCCTTCATCATCATTTTGCTGCCTCGTCACTTGAGCCGCTTCTGAGCTGGATTCGAATTTCTCAAATTTGACATTCAGAGAAGGAATAAATTCCGCTGTATAGTGAAGGGTTCCTTTGTGCGAGTTGGCCTTGTCGAGACGTATAGGGTCTGCAATGGCTTTTACGCCGATAGACTTGTAAGGATAACGCGGGTCCTCAGAAGATTCAACTGCCAAGTCCGAAACGTGGAGTTCGACCGATCCCAAAGAACGATCCTAGTAATGAGCATAAGAAACAAGGCAGCATGTTTGTTTATTATTATTATTATTGCTTACTCTTGTCAAATGCTGGTAATCCATGCACTCGAGCATCAAGCTCTAATGTAACAATAAGATTGAGCAACCAAAATTTTAAGGGGAAAAAATAGTACCCACCTCCTTCAAATTATGGACAGGAATGTAAATAAATTGCTCCCAGACAGGATTCAAATCTGTAGATTCACTATGAGCACAGGAAAGCAAGGAAAAAAATCAGACGAAAGCGTACTGTTGTTGATGACCTCTGTTCGCCCCTTGGTAACATTACGGGCTTGAACTCGTACATAAGGATCACTCTTCCCGCCCAAAGTTGCTTCCACATTCCTGTTAAACGATTTGTTATCAGAGCTTGTTTTAAGGTTGTTAGATGAAACGAAGACCCACTTAACGTCCACAGCCTTCTGAATGAACAACTTAACGACACCAACAGGTGGCTTATACTGTTCTGACCCATGTATAGCACCAGCCATGCTTAAAGGTTTCCATTCAGCCGAAAGCCTGATTTTTCCGGTTTTGCATCCACTTAGAGGGAACCAATCCTTCCCGGCTTGCCCATAGACACCGATGAGATCCTTCAACTTAATAGACATATAGCCAACAACAGGATCCTTAAGGAAGTCACGATCATCGATGGTCTTGACAGTAATAGTCGCAGATTCCTTGTCCGTGCATAAGAATTCGTAGGGCGCTTCCCAGATAGGGTTATTGGTGTGCTTGAAGCAGGGCGTCGAGAAGGCGGAAGACCTTGAACTATTCAAGTACACTTTTGCAAGAGGATTGAGATCCCCAGAAAGAGACTTGGAGTGGTCGAGTTCCTTGGCCTGATGGACAACGAGGCGCACGATGCCAACCGCTGCAAAGACCGGTCAGCAGTGAATATTGGATGCAAAAAAAAAGTAAAACAGACTTGAATCGAGTAGTTCTTCTTTACCCTCTTCGGCTTCCAGTACAGGGAAGTAATTGACATCATAGCGCAGTTCACCGCGTTCCTTGCCGTCTTTAAACAAGATGGAAGTGAGGCCTTCTTGAGTGGCATCTTCCACCAGCTTAGCGAACTCAAAAGTAGCAGAACCCATCAAGGTGTCTTTGCGGTGATCATTGAAGTCGTAGACGCTGAGACTGAGGATATCTTTTAGAGAGTTCACCAACAGATATTTGGTTTCCATCCATGTTGGATTATACCTACAAGAAAGAGGAAACGGTTTGAATACAGAAATTAAAAGACAAAGTGTAAAACGTACGTGTTTGACTTGTATTTGGTACGGGCAAGCTCAGCACGGTTATTGATAGTCAGACTGACATAAGGGTCGGGGGTTCCACCACCAATCTTCGTACCAGTAATACCGCGTGCAGACTGAATGTTAACTTGGACGACACCAATGGCCGCATCGAGTGGTTTGCCAGATAGCAGCTGTTCTAAGTTCAGACTGAACACGTTGGGATCATACATCATTGGCCCGAGGGTCGCATGCGTCATATCCCTAATGAAGGAAGATAATCCCGGAATCTATTATAACCGGCGCGTTTTCGTCAATTTATTGAAGCTAGCGAGTATAAAGGAAAGACATGAACTTACGCTAGCGATATCGAAGCCAAAGGTTTCGCCTCCGATAGGTTTCAAAACATAACCAATAACGGGTTTCTCCAAGAAGCAAATATCCACGACCTGGACATGCGGGAAATTGGCAATAAGCTTTAAGCGAATACGCAGAAGTCCACTGAACGAAATGTCTTCCACGAGGATGGGCAAGGCTGCTGTTGCAAGGCCCTTACCTAGCCTCACCGACAATGTGATCTTGGGGTTGACACTGTCCGCAATTTGCTTTTCCGTCATATCCGAGGTATCTTTGGGCGTAAAAGAAATTCCCCAATCCATCATGACGACGTCATCGTCAGTCTTGGGGAACGTTCGGACTTTATCAATGCGTGGAGCCTTGCTGCCCAAAGTGAAATGCGTCAAACGCAAGGAATCGAGGAATGCAGGGGTGTTTGTGCTCAAAATCTGGTCCACAGATGAAACAACCGTCTGAGAAAGCACGGGCTCGTAGATGAGCCAGAAACGATCCAGAAAGTTGTTGATCCAGTCAGCGGATTCATGCTCCGATGCCAGACGCGTCTTAACGAGCTCGCGTTGAATATCATCGCGTGCATAGCGTCTAACACGCTCCATGGACGTGCTGTAATATGTATTGCAGAATGCCAATACAATAAACAACCATCCCCAGCCAAAATTGAAACGCGTCAAGAAATGGGACGCGAAAACGGCCTACAAAAGAACAGAAATATACCCGATGAATAGCAGAATGTTAACTTGAAAGATAAAAACGCACGAAAACGATGACTCCGGCATTATGGTACCAGCTGCCGTAATATTGTTCAGCGAGAAACGCGTCGAGAACACCTTTATCCCTCTCTTCGCCTTCGGGAAGAGGCGGCTTGTCAATGCCTGACATCTGTCGCCAACCCACTTTGTACCAATCGGGAATTGCAGGCGCACGCTTATTAGGAAGAGCTCCTGGGATAGCAGCGGCCTCGTCCTGTTGTATTTGCTCAGCAACTTGCTCAGTGTCTTTAGCCACTACTTTCTCCCCATCTCCGAGGTCTTCAATTATGATGGTTGGCAGAGCTGGTGGTATTTTCTGGTCGGCCATTTTGATCTCTGTAGTAAAGGGAAAAATTAAAGGAGCGTGAATGTTAGCATACGAGTAAGTAATGCGAGAAAGACTTGGAGACTGATAGAACCGAGTACGAAAACGAATAGCTGGGCACAAGACAACGTTCACACAAGACAAGCGGGACCAGTGTACTGCGGAAGCGATGGACCGCACCGTTGGGGATAATGAAATGACGGATTGGCGCTTACCTCTGCCCTGACTTGCTTCGGACTGGGGGATGACACTCTCGAGCTGGTCGCGAGCTTTCCCAGCCTGTGCGCCTTTTTCTTCCGGAGAAGCATTGGGGTCAAAGGAGTGCACTGGGACACCTTTCTTCTCGTCTTGCTTCATTATGGCATCGGCTTCTGCGGCCTTGCTGGTGAAGGGGCCGCTCGCCATTGCTGGTGGTTGTAGCTAAGAAACGAGGATGGGATGAAGAGGACGGTGATAAGAAGGGAAGAAGATAGAGGTAAAGAATAAAGGGCCGAATATGAGTTAACCTTTATGATTTATTCTGAATTTACAATTACTTGCTCACAGGGGCTGTCCATACCTGATGTCACCACCAAGCATTAGTTTAGCCTCAATTATGATAGATTGGTCACACTTGTCACATTTAATCCGGAAACATGCGGTTTTGCCCGTCATCGACGCCATCTTCCTCCTCTCGCTTGCCAAGAATAAGAGCTGCCATAGCCTTCTTGCGACCAGAAACTGATAGGTACCTGGGGTCTACTTCATATCCACAGGGCTGGTGGGAGAAACCTGCTCACATTAATTTTAGACCTACACGTCTCAAATATAGCTTATGATATCTATCCAGGGGCTGATATCAGCATCGAGAGCTTCTTTACATATTTCATGAGGTCAGTATGAAAACTCCACCTTTGTGGACAACAGTGAACCACACTGTCTTTCTGAATCATTCCGACGTATTGATATAATGCCTCATAATGCGCCCCAGCCTAACCGAAGGAGAGAAGATTCGAAGAATAGCATTGGCAGCCAGTGACAGTCGGGGTCATTCTGCCCGGTACGAATATCATCATATTGTCACGCTGCGGGCCCTGGCTATGTACTGCAGTGCAGTTAGGAACGACGCGGGGGTATGTTTGAACAATGAATTATCCGGTTTGTTTTTCAGATGACATTTTGGAGGAGCTAGCACGTCCCCGATGCATAAATAACGCAGCTGAGGACCTCTTTATACTAGGGATATGTGTACTTCCGATGAACAAGTAAGACACCTTTAAGACACCCATCATGTTGAGGTTCCTGAAGAGAAAAGGTAGCTCCGGTGTTTTGAGACAGATTCAGATTTTTTGTAAGTTTGAATGAGCCATAGAAAAAGGAAGAAATACAAATTATGTCTGAAGTCTTGAAGTAGGCCCTAGCCTTTAGCGCCAGGTTGGGCAGTCCAGATCAATTGGAGCATTGCGCACGTGCGCTCGGTGAGTGCGCATATTTGGCAAGAGCCTTGGCCGCTTCGCCGCCAGCCTCAGGCATTGCGAGCTCCGAACCTGATTTATCCACTGTCGCCTCTAAATGCCATGAGCAATCCTTCATCACTTCGAGACCTCTATGTTGACCCCAACCAAGCATGGTCCTTTGTCCCTCCAATTACGCCAGCCAATGCTTCTACCTCGGCGGCAGCAGCAGCCTCGACTTCAGCAGTTTCTAATTCCACCCGTCTCCCCTCGGCGTCTGCGTATCAATGGTCGACACGGCCATCGCACAACTCAATATTCGACTTATCGCCATCCTTAGACTTGTCTGCACCGTCAGGAGTTAACCCTGCGCAGTTGTTTAAGGCCGTCGTCGCGTCTGCTGTGCTGCAGTATACAAGTACGGCCATTGTCATGCCATGGGAAGTCTCAAAACTGTTGCTTCAAGTTCAGTGGGTACCCAGAGATGCAGGTGAAGTAACCGACGACTATGATGACGATGTGGATGTAGTGGGTGCTGCAACGGCTGCCGCAGACGAGGATGCAGTATGTCGTCCTATTTTTATTATTTATCAAATCTCCTGATACTCAGAATTCGTAGTTAAGTGACGACTCTGAAAACGACTCATATTTTCATGATCCTAATGCTACACCGACTTCGGGGAGACCTCCTGTTGCACGCGCCAGAGTCGATGAGCAGGGGTACGTCATTCGTCGATCAGTTCTCGAGGAAGGCACTAGGCCGGAATATATCATCCCCGTCGGCAGCGCTGACGGCGTCTGGGGAATGATGAAACGCGTTGGGCGATTCAGATTCGAAGGATGGTTGGCTCTTTGGAAGGGTAAGTAAAAAATCCGGAACTCGAACACAATTAATTTATGCACATACCTACTCAGGCCTTCTTACTTCATGCATAACGGAGGTGTTGTCGGATACAATGCAGCCGATGATAAACGGTTTTCTACAATCCTTATTCTTCCCTTCTATGACCCCATTCTACCAACCACCCATCATCCTCCCAGTTGCGTCACATTTGATCACTGGATTCTTACTTTCTCCTCTCGATCTCGTCCGCACGCGCCTCATCATCCAGTCATACACCACCCGCTACCAACGCTACTCAGGACCGATCGACGCCTTCCGACAAATTCTCAGAGACGAAGGCGGTTTACGAGGGATGTATTTGCACCCCCACTTACTCATTCCTACATTACTAGACAACGGTCTACGTCCTTTGGTAACGTTAGCACTTCCAGGCATGATTACTTCTTACTTTGGATGGGGACACATCACCGAAGACACACATCCTATCGGGTGGGGAATAGCTGAGCTAGGAAGTAGTTGCGTTGGGCTACTTGTTACGCTTCCTATAGAAACGATACGAAGAAGGCTGCAAGCACAGGTGCGAGGAAGTGCAGAGCCGGTGAAAGGATGCGTTGAGCTGCGGCCGGCACCGTACAATGGCGTTGTGGATGCATTCTGGCACATTCTCACTGAGGAGAGGTCAGACCTGCCTATCACACGGAGCCCCAGACGAAGAAGAATGTCGACAAAAGGAAAAGAAAAGAGTTTGCCCGAGGAAGAGGAAAAGACAGATGAATACCAGAGCTGGTGGAGAAGTACCGGGCTCGGACAGCTTTATCGTGGGCTTGGGATGCGCTTGGGGGCGAGTGCTATTGTATTTGGACTAGCACTTGTAGGAGGTGGAGATGATAGCGATGGAGGTTGGGCAGAAATATAATAAACTTAATAACATTGCATTACGTCAATTTCAAATATCACAACTCAGGGAACTCAGGAGCTGTAGTATCGCGTGTTTTCAGACCACAATCTTGTCCGACAAACTGGTAAATTTTCCTGCAACAAAGATGTACATTCTACTTTAACACCAATAAAGCTACGGCCCGTTGCCCTTGAAATATGAGAGTTCACATATCGACTTTTTATTTATTTTATGGCTGATTGCCCTTTATCGAATGTGCAGAACGTGTACGATACGAAGGAAAGCCATCGAATGAGCTCTGCATGAACTTCTATAAACCAAACTGCGGCCCAAAGGAGAAAGAAATGTTACAACACAAGACAAGGAAAATCGAAAATCGATCGACATGTGGGCGAATAAGAATGGAAAGGAAAGGGAAAAGAAGCGTTCACTCGGCGGTAGTAAAAAAATAATCATAAAGGGGTCGTAAAGAAGAGTCCGAAATTCGAGATAAAGTGGCATCTCGTGCCTCATATATCAAGGGGGAAAATGTTAAAAGAAAGTTATAAAATTCTGAACGTAGATCAGCTAAATATCCACCATAAGGCAAAGGAAACACCGAAAAGAACTCCCAGAGCACGCGCGACGATAACAACGACAAGAGCCTTGCGGATAGCAGCATAAAATGTGTTAAGCGCGGAACCAGACCAATTTATCCTGTTCGAGTAAGCAAGGAATTTTATGAATGATAATTCTTGGTTTCTTTCACTTGTCAGTGTGCTCACCTTCGATCATTCGTCCCGCCATCCCTCACACTGGCTTCCCAGCCTCGTACAACTTCGCGGTATCGTTTGCCGAACACCCTATAATTTACAGAAAGATACTGGTGTAAGAAATAGAGAGACCGCATGGCTTCTGTGAATAGAAGAGAAAGTGCTACACTTACCAGATCCAAAAGTTCACGTCTGGGTATGAAAAGCGAGGGAACACGCTTGCTAGACTTGGGGCAATATACTCCATTCTAAAGTCATCCACCACCGGCTGATAAGGAAGCTGCATAAGCGGCGTGAGAGGTGAAGAGGGTGTTGAATTCCGTCTGCCTGCTCGTTTTTCATCGAGCAAAGCTGACTTTTCGTCAGACAAAGCAACACATTTTGGCGAAGGAAGAATCATGTATGAGAGCAGGTCCAGAGTCATGCCTAATGAGAGTCCCCATAGTTTAAGTTGTTGTTTAGGATCGGCTGGAGGGTTTGAAGGTCGCAAGACGATGGCAGGGAATTGCATGCTACCAATGAATACTCTGACGAGGAATTTCAAAATGGCAGAATGCCTCGGCGCGAGACGGGACGCCGCGTCTACCGTTACAGTACTCCACTTAGGAGGATCCTTCTCAGACATTGAGACCAAGGAAGCAAGTGGGGTCCAATGAAGAGTCGTAGACGCGACGGGGTCTGGAGGGGGTGTAGCGCTGGGAGGGGTGAGTTGAAGAAAAACGAAGGGGGAGAGGATCATGAGGAGACGCTTCCCAAGGGATGTGGTGATTTCTCTATCGTCCAGTTGTCCGATACATGTGTAACAAGGCTCAGCGAGGTCGATTCCAATTTCCTCCCATGTTTGACGCATCGCAGTGTAAAGCGCGCCTTCGTCATCAGGTTCTTGTCGTCCGCCAGGGAACGCCACATGGGCCTCAGCTGTGCTTTTGCTGCTGTTCCCACTGCTGGAAGGGCTGCTGCTAACTTTAGCTTGCCACATAGATGCGTCATTCACAGATGCCGTGTTCTCGCGGTGGAGATAAAGTAGCTCAGGTCTTGCATTTGGGTCATTTACCCAGTCCGCAGTGAAAAACTCTGTGAGTGCAGGAGGTGGTTTATCTGTGTTGGCAGGGGGGAGATTTGTCGGGGAGGGTACCACGCGAATGATTAGGGCTACTGCTGCTCGGCGGGGTTCTGCAAAGAGCACAGTTATTACACGCGCAACTTTCTTGGGGAAATATACGCACGGGTCGCGGGGGAGACAATTATTCTTGGCGGAGTGGTTCGTATACGATGTAACGCTCTAGAAAGTAAAGAAACAGTAGGATCTGTGATATACATTAGCACTGGAGAGATAAGAATCGAGGGATACTCACCTTTTGACATGATAGTTTCGTGAAGAGGATTGTTTGGGGAAAGTTATTTTCGCCGCGCCCTGACGTCGTACGTACCAACAGCATCGGCAACAGCCGGCACCCCTAAATAATGTTTCATTTTGCATGCAGGTTATGAAGGCTAGGTGATAAACAAGCTCATGATAACAATGTAACTTCATGTTCTACAAAGTACAAATTTCTATTATAATATGCACATCCAGGCTCGAGCGCTCTATAATGGCAATCCACACACATCGCAATCTCCTCCGTGGTCGTTCTCGAACGTACAGTGTGGGCAGATCCTAATTCCAGAGCTACCGCTTCCACCTGAACCACCATTAGAAGCTGCTTCCTGCGCTGCGATTTGATCGTAAACCTCGGGCGGAATATCAAAGTCATCGTTTGGACCTCCGGATGAATTCTGCCCAGGTGTTGAAGAAGATGGGGGAGCAGCTGAAAGGTACAGATGAGGAATAAAGAACGCTTCACTGTATACAGATGTAAAAACTTACGAGCACTCTCTCGAGTGAATGTCATGAGTGTCTGCCACCCGTCGGTGCTCAAAAGCGGATCAATATTCTTTGCATCTTCCAGCAGATTTGGCAATGATACAGTGCGCATCATAACCTTGATATCCTCCTATACACACCCAGAGCGGTTAGTATAACGAGTCAAGATATCGAGGGGCCAAACTCGAAGAGCGACATACCGGTGACAGCAATTGGGTCGTCTCCAAGAACGCTACAAGATGCCAATCACTAAGCCATTTAGCCAGCTCGACCTTTTTGTAGCTCTCGCTACCAGGATATAGTGAGGGTGCATCTAGCTTGCGTAGCTGGGCCATAACATTGTCCACAGATTGATCTTCAATTCCTGGACGATTCTCAATGGCGAATTTGGTGGATTGGAAAATAGGCGATGGGTTTTGAGGGAAACCATGCGTAACCTAATATGTACAGAGGAAAATCTTTGTTAGCAGCATCCATAGAGGTTATAAATTGAACATACATTAACGAGAAGGTATTCCACGGGAAAACAAGGTTTAGCAGTCTTCTTCACCTCCAACCCATACTCGTTTTTGTACGTGAAAAATACGTCTGGTACATATCGCGCCGAGTCTTCTTCCCTGCTTTCTTCTTTGACGCGCACAATGCCGGGTTCCACACTCGCTTCAATCATGTCTGCTTCTACCATGGCTACTGCTTGTTCTGACACTTGATATGCTGACACATCAACCTGACCGTCCTCGGTCGCAGTAAGCACGGCAGTAACCAATCTCGAGGCAAACTGGCCAGTAGGGGATGATTTGCTGGGTGTAGGATTTGCGTTCTGGAGTGTAGCAGCAAATATGGCTTCAAGCGAGGACAGATAAAATGATTGTGGGTGTCGTTTGTAGACATTCTTAGTCCTATCTTCAGGGGTGGGGTCCAAATCGGTAAAGATGTATCCAACGATGGATAATGGAGTGGATGCTTCAGCGCATAGATGTCGTATACGAGCCTCCTCCTCCCACGGCCAACCAAGGGTAAGTCCATCTAATTCTCCCTGCTGGGGAGGTTCATAGATAGCCTCCACGACTGCCTTAACACCCATTGGTACCTTATCATAAGGCTCATAACGGCCCACAAGCCATCCAAAACGTTGCAGTCCTGTCTTTCTCCACGCTTGCAAGAACCGATCGATGACGTCCATGGACGCGATCTCCAAGTGGTCCACCATCCTAAACTGTTGTGAGCTTAGAGTAATAGATGAGGGCTGGCAAGCGGTGCATATACTGGCCGGCCATGCAGGATGTGCACCTGTCGGACAAGGAACTTTGACTTTATACGACAAGGGGTTCAACGGAGGCAGATAAGCGGAAGCAGAGGCGGTTTGCTTTGGCGTAATTTTCTGTAAGTATGCGTGGTATGATAGATGTTTGATGGAGTGTTCCTTGTGGTATGCGGCATCGTATGGCTCCAAGGGCATGCAGTAGTCACACATGCCGTTCAAAGCGTGTTTGCAGAAACGAGAGTCTCGTTGACGAGGGATCTTCCCTGACTGTGAACGCCAGTACGTATCAACTGGATCTTCTTTAACAAGCTCCCATGGACGTTTTGCGACGTCTTTGGAGGGTCCAGAACCAGCTGGTGCTGCAGAAGTGGATGGAGCATTATTGGTAGAAGACGGCTCAGTTTTCGACTGATATCCAACGAAAACAAGATCCCCGTGGCTATTTATCTATAGGTATAAGAGTGGAGGCCCGAGTATTAAAAAAAGCGTACCTAAGTCCCAGGGTTTTGAGAGTCTGGCCTTGCAAACTAGAGATCTTCACTTCATTTCCTCGAGGTTGATTTGATATGGTGATACTTGAAATATCCGGATTTACGGATGTTTCTACAATCTGTATGAAGCTTTATCAGAAACATGAGCGATCTTACGCGTATATGTGCGAACCCACCTTGTCGAGCAATTTAGAAATATCGTCATCTGGCGAAAATTCGTGGCGAAAGTTTCCATCCTTTGACCTGATTCTGATCAACTACTGCAACATTTTAGCATCAAAATAGTTCAAGAAGACTCCTATGCATACCATGTCTCTTTAATAGCAAGTAAAGGATGGTGAGAGTAGGGATTATAAAGAAAGATTGGAATATGAGTGTGTAGAGGACAAGAAACGCGTCAGTATAGACGCGTAATTGGCTGACATAATCATTGCTTTATTGTATCACTGTCACCGAGACAAGCCGATGAGTCCAGAGTCCCACCTCCTCGGCAAGGACTCCCATACTTAGTATGCTTCCGCGACTCCAGGCAAACTACTGTCTCTGGGTGTAGTTTATCCTCGTTTCCTAAGGACAGACGCTTGTTTTTTTTATGGGATAGTCGTATTATTGGATCAAGTCCGCATAAGATCCTGACAAATGATCAAGGACCGCGCGCACTCGCATGTGGCGAAATTGTACTCCAGAATTTGCCCTTCCGGCGTGATGAACGCCATTTTACTGTCTCTACCTCTTCCGTAAGATCGGTCAAGCGTGTAGGAAAGAACACGGCCATTTTGTAATCACAGTTGGTCGAGGAAAGTGATAGAAGGATGAGCACATATCAAAATGATATTGTTTTTAGAAGCATCCGTTTGCGTGTTACTCGTTCGAAGTGTCGCAATCTTGTGTAGCGATGGCGAATCGAGATATGTTTTGACCAATGCGTTCACCAAGCAATATCGTCACATTCTTTTTTACGGATTATGCTCAGTCTCAAAAGCGAGGCTATAGATGACTTGAAGTCTCTTACCTTCCCATATTCTATTTCGCAAGATTTGGAAAATTGGCAAAATCTTAGCTTTTCATTAGCGCATATGGAACACGAACGGCCATTAAACAATCGAAACTCTAGAAATAATGCCCCAAGGTCGCGGTCTACTTCTAATGCTAATACGACGAGACAACAACAACAAACCCATCATCTAGGTCTGGGAGGAGCCAGTGAGTATGACACTCGCAATTTCGTCAATCCCACAGCCGGAGCCTCAATACCGTCAGATGTCCAGGATGCAGCACTGTTAGCACAATTCGCTGCCGCTGCTGGTAGCAATGACCTCAGCCATCTATATTCTGGTATGCTAGCACAAAATGCCATGACACAAAATCCTTATCCTTCAATGAATCCAACGCCTGGGTTCTACGGCAGTTTCCTACACCACAGCTCGATGCCTCCACCTCAACTCCCTCCTTTGTCGTCGCTCGATTTCAGCTGGAATAATTCCATTCATGATCCACAACCCGGACCTAGACAGCATACCTTACACCAAAGTCACTCTGGCTCCACCATGCAAACAATTCCATACTTGAATACTAGCTTTAATCCAGAGCCCCCTCACCAGGAGAATCCTAGAAGCAGTAGAAGAGGAGGCCAATCAGCTGCAGGAGGCTCAGGAAGTTCACAGGGCCATTCGACTAGTTCGCCAGAAGTTGAGACCACAGAAGCTGAGCGACATGCGATTGCGGACGAAAAGCGACGTCGTAACACAGCTGCGTCAGGTATGCTAGTAATATCTCACTTCCCAGATCATCAACAATGGGTTAACTAGCGGCGAAAATACAGCCCGTTTCAGAATCAAGAAGAAGCACAAAACGATAAACCTGGAGCGCTCGGTGTCGGACTTGACGGGGAGAGCAGAAGAGCTGGAAAGAGAAGCGGCGGACTTGCGAAGGGAAAACGGATGGCTAAAGGAGATCGTAATGCTCAAAGGCACCCGATTCGCGGCGAGCAATTTAGCTCACCGAGAGGCTTTAGCTCAGGCAGCAGCTTTGGCAATAGGAGGGTCGTTTTCACAGGATCAGACCAGTGGCGGAGCATCTGGTTCAGGGCAGAGCGCAGAGGATCAACAAGGCTCAGAGTCGGAATCATCTGGTTCAGAATACGAAGATGAAGAGCAAGACAAGAAAGGCAAAGGAAAGCAAGACCCAAAGAAAAAAAAGACGTAGAGCGAATTTAAATATTTTTTTCTATGACTCTTTTTCTGATTTTCATCATTCATTGGGATTTTGGGTTGTACTTGTAGTCATTGGTTAGTGGTGCAAAAATATGGATGTAAATTTATGTGCTCGCCTTTTCTCACCCATTAGGATAATGGAAGGAGAAAGAAAGAAAGAAAACTGTAAGGCAGAGAAGCACAGGATTTTACCTCTGAGGGAGTCTTATATGTCCATCCCGGCTGCCGCTTCGGACGAATTTACCGTTCCCACGTCGAACATCGAACGATGCCGGAAGCTCATCCGGCTCCGTGTTCAGTTCTTTTTCCTCTTCTACTTCTTGGAACTGCTAATGTCTTTCGGTAGACCTCCTTCGATCAACGTAGGCTTTAAGGTTACCCCTCCTGACCGTGGATCATTTCCTCTGGATCACTATGGTGCGCAGAGTTTGAGAAATCAGATGTTTTGTTGCTCAATTTCTTAAATCTATAGGGGAATGTTCAGAGAAAATGCAACTGTACATGGCCTGTTTGAAGGAAAACGGGAGCACGTCTACGCCGTGTAGACACCTTAGCAAAGACTATCTTGACTGTCGAATGGATAAGTAAGTTGTCCACTCTGCTGGCCAGAAACTGTACTCTTAATTATCTATCCTGACGGTCATCAGAGGTTTAATGGAACGAGACGAATGGAAGAACCTCGGGCTATCCAATGTCGACAACAAAGCAAAACTACCCACCGATAGAACGAACACGCCATCCAGCGCTAATCAAAATTCGCCAGCGCAAAAGCAATCGTAAACCTTTCCTTCCACTCGTAAAGGGCCCTCCGTTATACCGTGATTCAATCTGGCGACATTCACTTGGCTAGCCTGATCAAAATCTCTGGACAGCTATTGAGCGCTAGTTTTAAAGCCAATGATGAGGGCTCAACTTTATCGGACATCTTCCGCATCCATTCGTCGTCGAGGATCATCCTTTAGACCACCGCCAAGACGGCTCAAATCATCGCCGTAGTGGCAAATTATATTCGGTTGTTTGAATCAAAACGCTTGGCCAATGCACACCTTTATATTGCTCATAATCCCTGCTATAGGGTATGTAGCACATCTTGTAATCTTGAATCGTGTTTATCACTAGTTAAATTAGCGCCAATGAAACGGATTGGCTCTTTGTCATTTGTTACAAAGCGTTGCGCATACAGTGCGTCCAGCGAAGGCAATGCTTTACAAAACGGGTACAAACGAAGTTCTCTTATTCGTACGGGTTTTATGGCTTTCCAGAGTCGGTTGGCACACTCAACTTCTGGCTCTCGTCACACTAGTGTTCCGTCGTCAGTTGAAGGGGCACAGCACATCATTCTAAGTCATCACAACAAGAGTCGTCATAGTGTGTATGATACATGTACACTCTGATGTGTGAACTTACTAGGCTAACTTCAATTATAAAGGACTACGGCCCAAAGATGGAATTCAAGTATCAAAGAAGAGTGCAATTCGACGAAGCCAACGTATCAGAAGGATTGAAGTTCTGGACCTCGCCTCTTAGCATGTAGTGGTTTCAAGACCGTCGTTATACTCTCCATGGACGATCCATAGACAAAAAAGAAAACTTTGTCTTTGAAGAATCCTGTCCTGTTATCTCGCCCATAACTGAGCAACATAAAGGTGGATGGATATTCATGCGCTGCTTGCAATGCAAAGAAATGGGAAGAAACCGAGGAACGTAAACTTCTTTACGCATTCGATACGCGAGTAAACATTTTTATATATCCAAGTCTAATGCATTTTTTTTCCCGCTCCTTAGGGCCCTAAGATTGCGTACTCAATATCCAACCGCCATGTTGAAATCAAGATTATACGGACCGACACGGACGAGTATAAGATCATGAAGTTTTTTTTAAGCAATAGGACTTAGACGTTTTCAAAGAGAACTGCGTCTTTCCAATCTTGGACCTTCTTTCCGTCGAAGGATTCTGCTTTGTTGTCATGCCGAGATACTCGCAGTCTTCTCTGGTATCGAACGTATATTATCATTGAACAATACGTTGTGATATCATAGGTGGGCCCTTATGGTGGTACCTTGGCCTTCCCAGATTCTGGCAGGCAACCATACGAGGTTTTGCATATGATATGTAGTGTGCTCAAGGTAACCACTATATCATCCGCAAAGAAGTCGCCTTTGTCTATTATAGGGCCTGAACTTGTCCCACCAGCATAACATCGTACGTTATGTTTTTGTCAGTTTTCATCGTTTACGTCCACTTAGGATATCGGACACGATAATTCTCTAATAAATGGTTTCTGTGATTACTTGTATACCATCAATGTCCATCATGAGGCAGGACCGACTTTCACAGAGACTTCTTAGGCTACTTTTGCAAATTTGATTTCCAGTGGAGCATCAAGATGGCCCCGAAATCGACCGCAATGAATAACGCCCTCCGTATTTCAGGTCATGGGGATGCTTTAATGCTACTACTGATATTGCTAAAGGAGAGTTCGACCACAATCCAGTGTTTGTTAAAAAACATGTTGTCTTGACTCTTATTTAATTCTCGTTGAATCACCGTCGTAGTCGTAGTAGTGAGAGACTTGACCCTTAGTCAATGCCTACCTATATAGTATATACCGTGTATGCAAGGTATATAGAATATCTTTCAACAATCTTTCAACCTTAAATCCCTAATTAAAATTAGCGTGATTAGAACGGCACGTTCGTAACCAAGTCCACAACGGTTTTCCCGAATCCGCGTCCGACCCTCATGGTTATATGTATGCATCTATGCATAGTACTAGATGATTCGCTGCCGGCTCCCATAACGTATAGTAAACGTTGGACATACTACCGGGGATGGAGCTTTGAATTCCCAATCAGAATGGCCAATCTCCCTCAACGTTCGTGTTATATTTGCAAATGGACGAAAAGAACGTATGGGCAAATTTTGCGCATGAACCGCCCGATTAGAGCTGACACTTAGCAGAGTTAAATAAATTAGTGAAGCGCCATGCATGGAATTCGTCTACTGTTCGGCGCAGCACTCTTCGAACTCTATTACTCTGAGATTACTTGTCTAGTCACCATGGTCAAATATGCAACAGTCCTGAAGGCTTTTTGTATCTTCACTGCTTCGAGTTCTTCATGGGCCAATCCATCTCAGCAGGTGCTAAAAGCAATGCATTTTGATTTGCAGGTAAAACGAGGGTATCAAGGTTTCCTCGATTCGAAGACTAATTTTCGAGCGACAGGGACACCGGGGCAGTCGAGGCGAAACGGTGGAAAGTTTGCTTCCTGCATTTGCATGGTACTTCCATGATCCTATAACAGTGCATCCGATCGGTTACATATTTGTGATTCAGGGGATTTATCGACGGTGTTGCAACCCTTGAATTAGACAATGGCATCACAAAAGTACGTCCTCAGTAGGTTCTTCATGAAAGTTAAAAACCAACATGTGAGTAACAGGATGGAGCAGTAATCGTCTGGCATGACGAGGTGATCTCATCGACTAAATGCAATGACACAAGACCTGCGGTACGGCCCTTTGAACTCGATAAGATCAAGAAAGTCAAAAGTACTAACTGGAGCTCATAGTTCAAAAACGACCCTGATTATCCCTATGTTGGCAAAGCCGTCGTAGACCTAACATTGGCACAAATCAAGACCTTGGATTGTGGTTCAAAACGGTTGGCAGATTTTCGTGAGTAAGATCCAGTTTGCGAAATCACGCATAATGATGTAATACGTTTTTCCAGCTACTGCAACGACATATCCTGGCACCAAGATTTCAACTCTTAGCGAGCTGTTTAAGTTTGCGCAATGTGTGGATACCAAGCGAGAGATAGAATTCAACATCGAATCGAAGATTAACCCTGCAGACCCCGATGCTACCAGAGGGGTGAACGACTTTGTGAGATTGCAACGTGCTGAGTTCCAGAAGAGCGGTTATAAGCTGTCACAAATCACAGTGAGTTCGGGTTATTTTTGAAGATCTAATTTCGACTTGAAGAATTACAGTACCAGAGCTTTGACTGGAGAACTTTGATTGCTATGAAGGTCTGATTTTTTGTAAAATTTTTGGTACTCGCCGTGCTGACAAGATTTAGATGATTGAGCCGAGCATGACAACTGCTGCCTTGATAGATCGGTGGGTTCTATCTGTCCATAAGATTGCACTTTTTGGAGATTGATTTTATAGTAGCACGACCGTATTTGGAGAAGGCAATACCACATCGCCTTGGCTTGCAGGGTTACGCGTTCAGGACTTTCCAGGAGAAACGACTGGACAACAAATTGCTCATGCCGCAAAGTCTATCGATACAAACATAGTCTCGCCAGCGGCTGTTGAGTCTGGCACTGATCCGATGCAACCAAATTATGTCCCATTCACGACAAAGGAGATGATTGACCAAGCCCACAAGCTGGGAATGCGCGTTAAACCATGGACAGTAAGTCGAGCTACGATTATTGTTTACCGTGATGTTGTTGGTCAGCTTCTTATCTATTCAGGTGAATCGCCACAATATCGCTGGCCAGTTGCTCGACTGGGGCGTCGATGGAATCATTACAGACTATCCTGAAATGACTCGACGACTAATCGCATCGCGTGGATTGGCCGTTCCACCCAAGTTTTCCAAGAAACGCGTCTTTGGATGTCTGAACAAGCATATGCAGAGAGTTTAAATTATATGGGTAATTTATGGATAGATAGATGTATAGCGTAGAAGGAAATGCAAGAACTAAAGACGCGTCTGGGCCAACGAACATTGAGTGATTACCAAACGGGACGGAACGGAAAATCTCGGCAATGGCCGGTCAAGGGCAAAGTTGTGCTCGTCGTCGTTGGCTTTATTTCAGTCTCCAGTAATGGCTTCCTTCCAGGCCCTTAAAAAGGCGGTCAGCCTGCCTCCCACTGTCCGCACTCTTTCCAGCGGTATCCCAAATGCTCCTCTTCTCAATCTCGCCGCGCGAGCTCCCCATGACGCCCACAGTCATGGCCACGGTGTTTCTGGTCCTCGTTCTGACGCTGCCCCAAGCTGGGCTGGAGGTGTCTCCAGGAACTCTTCTGGATTAGTTTCCAAGACTTTTACCACAGGTCTGTTTGATTGACCTGTGGATACGAAGGAATTATTAATTACTTTTATTAGTTTCGCCCTCCTTCAACTTCCAGCAACGCACTATCCACACCTCCGTTGCAAGGAAAGACGCGCCTGAAGTCCCCAACTTCTCCTACCGCACAAACCCTGACAGCAACCGCGCTCTCTCCTACTTCATGGTCGGTTCGCTCGGTGTCATCTCCGCCTCTGCCGCAAAATCCTCCGTGTCAGAGTTCCTCCAGAGTATGGCTGCCTCTGCCGACGTTCTTGCCTTGGCCAAAGTTGAAGTCGACCTTACCACTATTCCTGAGGGCAAGAACGTCATCATCAAATGGCGTGGAAAGCCCGTCTTCATCAGACACAGGACCCAATCTGAAATCGAAGAAGCGCGTTCGATGGACTGGAAATCTTTCCGAGACCCCCAACCTGACGAGGACCGTGTCAAGAAGCCTGAGTGGCTGGTTATGTTGGGTGTTTGCACCCATCTTGGATGCGTACCCATTGGTGAAGCCGGCGATTACGGAGGATGGTCAGTTGATTTTGTTAATGGTATTCCTCCCTCTGTTGCTTACCCTTGTCGAATTCTAGGTTCTGTCCTTGCCACGGTTCCCATTATGACATTTGTGCGTGTTCTCATTTCTTAAAAATTAAAACCTTTCTAATACCTCTGGTATTTTCTATAGCTGGCCGTGCTCGCAAAGGACCTGCACCTGTAAGTAGCAACACAATACATTTCAATCAATTCTTCGTGTTAATGTCTTGTCTTTCGTAGCTGAATCTCGAGGTTCCTCAATACGAATTCAGCGAGGGTGATGACAAGCTTGTTATTGGATAGACAATATATAGAACCTTGTGGACCTGCCATAGAAGGAGTTATTTAAGATCATTGTGCAGACAGGCTCAAACTTTTCATAACTAGATGTACAGAGACTGGTCTATGATTGATATCGCTCAAGCGCTCACATCTAGCTCACTGTATGTTTAAGTCTGGATGTGTCTTAAATGTCCAGACGTTTTATCTCGGCGGCGGCGAATCTCAATTTGGTTACTGACTCCGTCATACTACTTGCTAACCGAGTTCTCTCGTATTTTCCCATGTCCACGTTCCACCGTGACCTCCTATACTGACTTGATTTCAACCACCATTAAGTTCTGTGCCGTAGGACAACGTTATCTCACACTTATACTTGAACTAAACTATTACGATGGCTAAAGTCGAAGTCATAACTCTTGCATCATTGACGAGTCTCGCCAATCTCAATGGCTTGTACCTTGTCGCATACGCTTGGCTTTTCGGAATGTGTGAGTGCTATAAACACGTCTCTTCAGTGTACGTCGCACAGACGATGCTAATACCTGTTATGTTTTAGCCGTTTGGATATCGTTCTTTGGAGGTAATTCTGCGTATTTGAGCATGGTTGAGACATGTCTAATTTTCATTTCTCTGTGATATTGAATCACTAGGCGTCATTGCTTTCAAATCTCTTCGTGAGTGCTTTGAATAATGCTAGTATAGTAATCGACGCTGAAAAGACTTTTCTTTCATTATGGTTTGTATAGCGCGACATCAATTCGGAGCCCTGCAGCACAAGACATTCCCGGTCTACTTCGTGATATCGATCATTCTCTCTTCAGGCCTTCTTAGTACATGGATCTTCAAGCATCCGGACGTTATCGACTATATCACACGCCCGAATGTTGCCGATGTTGCTCAGGTCTACGCCCTTGCCACTGTTTGGTTGTCTCAGGCCAGTAATTACTTCGTGGTAGGACCAATGACTAGCAAGTGAGTTTGATACACATCTACAAACGTACGAGCAAGTTGACTTATTGATCCGGGAAGAACCATGTTCCAGCGTCAGAAGCTTGAGAAGGAAGAAGGCAAGACCTACAATGACCCCGGAGTGAGTACTCGTTGACGACATGCGTGCTATGTCTTTTTGTCTTGCTAAATGAACATATTATGCAGGTCTCTGCGGAGATGAAGGCTTTGAACCGTCGCTTCGGAACATTGCACGGAGTCAGCTCTCTCGCCAATTTGGCAGCTATAATTGCTCTTGGATTCCATGGTTTGTGGATCGGTAATGCCGGAGTCAAAGGTTATTGAAGGCGTTAGTTTGTCGTTGCACTGTTAAATGTAGCAATGCTTAAGTACTTGGGTATGGTCATTGAAACCTCTTTGACATTAAGAGAGAAAACATCGGAAAAAATACAGTTTTCGAAAACACAATAACACACCGTCCTATGCACCGACTGAGTCTAACTCTGGTACATATCCTTCCCGCAAGCTTCGTTCCAACCTCCTGACTTCCTCTATCGACGTTGCCTTCGCAATCGCAGCGCGAACTTTCTCTTGATCTTCTTTTGACATCAGACGCCCAGCTTTGAGACCTGTTGGTGCTGCCTTGGGCTCGTCCATGGTCAAAGTTTTGGTCGAATGAGTCGACACTGTGGCCGAAATTGTGGTAGCTAAAGCCGTAGGCAGCCCATCAGCTGTAACGAACAGGGATTTCGCTTGGGCACGCTCCTATATTCACCAAGTCGTTCGTTGAGCCGGTAAACACGAAATAAATGTAGGTGCAGGTGAGCGCACCTTATCGCGAATTCTCTGGAAATCCAAAACTCTTAGCCCAGGGATTCTCCAGGCAAGCCACTCTCTATACCATTTTTTTTCCCGGACAGGGTTGCCAATCAATGTGATGTATTTGAGGTGATGGAGTTCTTTGAGAGGTTCGAGGTCGCCAAGTTCATGAATATTGTTGTTTGTTAGCACGAGAGTCTGAAGATTGGGCACAGAGAGGTGAATCGAAGGGGATATGCTTTGTATCCGGTTATTTGCTAGCAAGAGCGTCTGAAGGCGTTTTAGAAGAGGGAGGTTGCCGAGCGTGATGATAGCGTTGTCGGTGAAATCTATGGCATCGTGTTGGTCCTACAAGGAATTTTAGACACCACGGCACCAGGATAAGTAGTTAACTCACTCGTGTTACACCCAGATTCTCGATTGCTGGGATTTTATAGCCTATTGTCAATATGCGCGTGAGCAATGAAGCTAGAATGCATGCGATATGAACATACCTCTAAGATCAAGTTGACGCTCCTTCAGAGGATTCAGCTGAGAAGAAGCCTGAGCAAGAAGCTCTGGAGTTAACTTCATATTTGAAGAAAATGAAGGTAGAAAGACAGCAGGTGTATGTGGTGGTGAACCAAGAACGGTTCAGAATTGGAAAAGTTCAGACTCAGATCAACGCGCCTTCTGACACCGAACAGACTTCGACTTGTACAACACCTTCGACCAAGATATCCTTCTGCCTCGATGCGCTCTTTGCACCAAAGTTATACCCTGTAAACCCCTTTGAAGTCATTCTTAATCTTCAACTAAACATCCTATTGTATACAGTTACACCGAGCGTAATGACACGTATATTTTCGTGCCCGAAGGCGAGGCTCAGTCGTTGACGATAAACCGCACGTCGGGCGACATAATTCTGAACTGTTCGTGCTTACAACCGTTGATGTACTTCAGAGATCCTAACCCGGCACTTAGCCCCCAAGTATACCGTTCCTTACGCCGCGCAAAGATCCCAGAAACCCATCTTTGGTATCCTCGGTTTAATATCATTGACATTATGTATGTATGAATCATTTCTGCCCTCCATTCTTTAGCCTTTACAGAAACTTTTAGCTGAATATGTCATTGTTATAACTGCGAGGAAGCTGCAAGGCCAGTTTATGGGGCACGACATTTACCGCGCAACCGAATTCGACCTGCTTGCACTTACCCCCGTTTCTTCGTTGTTCTCTCCTCACCCCGTTGAATCACACTTATTAGCGCTCGTTCGCTCTCACTTGAATGGAGGAAACTTCTTATTTTCGTACACATGGGACTTGACCCGCCGTTTGCAGGTACAATGGCAAGCAAGGGACGTAGATGTTGGAAAGGCATTCTGGGAAGTGGTGAGTAATGTCTCATGCCCCTACCTCCACTTTACTTACCCTTTGAACGCAGGTTGACGACCGTTTCTTCTGGAATAGGTACATCTTTCAGAATTACCTTGGGTGGTCAATTTATTCAGCAATTACACAGATTCCTGCAAACCAAGTTGATTGAACAGGCTGCTGCACAACCTCATGCTGCCGTGAGTTAGGGCATATCGTCGTAAATTCTGGGCAATTCTAATTATATAACTCTAGTATGGGTCATTCATTCTTCCGATTATGTATGGAAGTATGTATCTCCCTGGTCAAATCATAATCATTCACCGTAAATTAAATTATTGTTGCCAGCTTTTGATGTGCGCCCAACGTTCCTTCACGGCCGACACATGTATTTGGCCCTTATCAGCCGACGCTCTCGATACCGTGCCGGGACTCGTTATTTCCGTCGTGGGATTGACGACCAAGGTCATGTTGCCAACTTCAACGAAACCGAGCAAATTCTTCTGGTGGAAGGACAGACAACACCTGGCACTGTGCGTTCGCAGGACGACAACTTCGCCTCAAAGCTAAGCTTTGTACAAATCCGAGGAAGTGTCCCTCTTTTCTGGTCGGAGATCAACACATTGAGATATAAGCCGGACTTGCAAATCATGGATCTGGAACAGACAGTTCGTTCATTCAAATCTCTGCCATGTTGGAAGTGAAAAGCTTAACCCCCAAAACAGGAAGACGCTTTACACGCTCATCTCACCACTTTGAAGCAACTTTACGGCCCTCAAGCGCTGGTCAATCTTGTGAATCAGAAAGGCTACGAAAAACCGGTCAAAGAAGCGTATGAGCGCAGTGTTGCTCAGGTAAAGTTGTACTGGTTTTTGTGTACTGTTGTCAGGCTAAGATGAGTTATTTTAGCTCAACTTACCTGACGTCAAATATCAGTACTTTGATTTCCATGCAGAATGCAAAAATATGCGTTGGGATCGAATCAGTGTCCTGATTGATCAACTGAAAGACGATATTGACAAGCAAGGGTTGGTGATGATTCTACCACATCATGAACACTCCTCTAACTTGTAACAAATGTATAGGTGGTTCCAGATCAACAATGACCAGCCAGCTCCATCGAAGGTACAGACAGGCACCGTCCGAACAAATTGTATGGACAACCTGGACCGTACCAATGTTGTTCAGGCTGCAATTGCAAAATACAAGCTCAATCAACAACTCAGAGTACTCGGCATCTTGTCTGAAACAGATGGTGTTGATGACTTTGAAGCATTCAGCAAAGATTTTAGAGAGAGTAAGTCCAGAATATATACCGGGTTGATTTCTTCATTGACAACTCTCTGTAGTGTGGGCCAATCACGCAGACAATATTGCAAAGGCATACGGAGGTTCTGGAGCTTTGAAGTCTGATTTCACAAGGACCAACAAAAGAACTCGCAAAGGTGCCCTAGAAGACGGTTACAAGTCTGTGACGAGGTATCTGAAGAATAATTTCTTTGATGGTGCACGACAGGTTTGTCTATTCGTTCTGGAGTATATATAATAGCTCATATTGCATAACAGGATGGATTTGACCTGGTAACTGGTTCATGGATACCAAGGAAATCGCCGTCCTCCGCTTTGTTCCTTATAACGGATCCTCGGCCGTTGATTACTCGCTCTGTATGTGCCTCTATCATCGTTAACGTTCGATTTATGCCGACTTATTCTGTCATAGATGCCTGCTATCGCGTCATTCTCCCTGTTCATGATTTGTGCTGGCTTGACACTTCCTCGTACTTCAGGTATTGTATCTTGTCATTGCAATTATAGCGTCAACAAACTAACCGTGGGTAATTTATAGATTACTCTCTTTTCTTCTACT
>Ga0247779_1000398_pt1 | contig 29154 bp, 37 predicted proteins | sample UWRJL221509R5_FD_179925 | JGI IMG/M metagenome (GOLD analysis project Ga0247779, IMG submission 179925) | Plant litter microbial communities from Arlington Agricultural Research Station in Wisconsin, United States - UWRJ-L221-509R-5 | ecosystem: Environmental > Terrestrial > Plant litter >...
TCTCGAGAGGCTTGGTATGCTGGACTGTGTGGAAGGGATTGACGCCATTCCTGTTAAGGGGTATTGCGTGGTGGATAATGGCAAGACAGTGCATATACCATATCCTGGCTCTTATCAAGGACGGAGCTTTCACCATGGACGATTCATCATGAAACTCAGGGAAGCAGCTGGGAAGGCGAAAGGCGTAGAACTCATCGAGGGCACTGTCACCGAACTCGTTGAAGGAGGCGAGAGTAATAGGGTCACCGGAGTCAAGGTGACAACCAAAGGCGAAGACGGCACTGAAGACATCAAACTTACAATATCCTCAGACCTTGTTATTGTTGCGGACGGATGTTTCTCGAATTTCCGAAACTTTGTTATGGGCGAAAGTGGCGTGAAGCCAGTAACAAAAAGTCATTTTGTTGGCGCTGTCCTGGAGGACGCTCAACTACCGATACCCCAACACGGAACCGTTGCTCTTACAAAAAACTTTGGACCCGTACTATTATACCAAATCTCCGAACACGATACCAGAATACTCATCGACGTAAAGCAACCCCTTCCTACCGACCTCAAAGTGCGTCATTTTTGGCGAGAAAGTTTAACAAGGACTGACCTCTTCTTTAGGCACATGTCCTAGAAAATGTTGTTCCCGAGCTACCTTCAGCTTTCACTCTTCCCATTCAACGAGCACTCGACAAAGAACGCTTACGAAGGATGCCTAACTCCTTCCTTCCACCCGTCGAGCAGGGACGAAGATACTCGAAGGCAGGGGCTATTCTTATTGGCGACTCTTGGAATATGCGACATCCTCTAACAGGCGGTGGAATGACCGTTGCTCTCAGCGACGTTGTTGTGCTACGTGACCTTCTTGGCTCTGTGAATGACTTGAATGACTGGAAGCAAGTCAAGAAGGTTTTACACAATTGGCACTGGGATAGGAAACCACTAGCGTCCACAGTCAACATCCTAAGCGTGGCTCTATATGATCTTTTTGGTGCAAACGGTAAGGCGCAGTTTCTTCAAATTTTTGTATCCTTACTGAACATTTTTTCTAGATGAAGAACTTGCTGTCCTACGCACTGGGTGTTTCAAGTACTTTGAATGTGGTGGCGAATGTATCAATGGTCCTGTCTCTCTTCTGTCCGGGTACGCTCTTTTTGCTGTACGCTTTTTTTCCATCATTAATGAACTACTATCAGGATTGCTCCCTCTCCCAGCCTCCTGGCATACCATTTCTTCTCTGTCGCGTTCTACTCGATCTACGTCCTCTTTACGCACCCTCGACCTCTACCGCCTCGAAATGAAGTTACTAACGGTAATGGACATGCAAAACCCGTCTCAGTAAGACCAAGTATCATTGAATACCCATCTTTGTTCGTCAAAGCTATCCGCGTCGTACGTCTATCTGTCTATCTTTTTCGACTTAATGTTGACAAGAGTACCTAGTTTTGGACGGCGTGCATTGTCTTCGGCCCTCTGTTGTGGACAGAAGTCCGATGGTGGACGTCGGGGTCAGGGACATCGAAACGGAGTCAGGTGGTAATATCAGCCATCGTTCCTCTAGTTCTTCTATACTGCGCGTTTTATTTCGACTTACCTGGGGTTGGACTACTTGGTGTACGATTAGGTTGAAAAGCGATGACAGATAGATAATAGGTAGACGCTAGATGAATTAATGTTCGAACTTGGGGACCGCTTTTAGTGTAGTTATTTAACAGTATTGATCCATGTAATAACCTGTTATAGTAGATTCTATGGATTGTATAATTTTATACCCTGACCCCTCCTCACCATCTATCTTTTCAAGAAGAGGGAAGAAGAAAAAGAAGACTGAAGAAGTTTGACAAAATAAAAAGAACAACAATAAGAAATTGATACCGAAGTATCATGTCTTCCGAAGGAAGGGGGTTTCCAAAGATTGTAATGCAGCATTAGATGTGGAAGCAGCACGGAATCCCCTAGTAAAAGGCGAGGGGATTGTTTGTTTGATGCTTCCACTGCTGCTGTAATAGTTATGGCTGATTTTAGCATGCCAAAGTTAGTGTTTTGCATTTCGGTCAGTCTGCGGGTTGTTCACGTGGTAGCATGGCGCTTATTAGCATCAAGTGGCGACCGGTCCGCTGCCTCCGTTTACCAAACTATCATCATCATGACCACCCAGATCTTTCTTATCTTTAGGAGGCCAAGGAACCTTTCCCAATCTACCATCATCTTCACGAAAACTATCTTGCTCTTGCATACGCTCTAAATGTCGGTACGAGCTTGGACACTATCTGTTGAGGACCGCGAGAAGCTGATTCAAGGAGCATTCGAAGGTGAGTTTGTAATGCGTTGGGCTTTCGGTGGTGGTGTTCCTGAACGAAATACGTCCCGTAGCGAAGAAAGTATCATATAGCCCATATTCTAAATTTCCTGTTGGTGCTGCGTTTCTGACACCGGATGGTACTATCATCAAGGGTGCCAACATTGAGAATGCTTCGTACGGTGCGCATACAACCCTTTCGCAGGACTGATGTAAATTAACTTGGAATCAATGCTATAGGAGGCACCATTTGTGCTGAAAGAACGGCTATTGTTAAAGCAGCTGTAAGGTTATAACTTTTCGAGTAACAATTTGTAAACGGTTTTTTGATTTGTAGAGCGAAGGAATCCGTTCCTTTATCGGTTTGGCGGTCGTAACGTATGCGGATTACTCCTTTGCTCTCCTTAATGCTAACGATATATATGTGCATGCAGGAATGTCAATTCTGCAATTTCCCCCTGTGGTATCTGCCGCCAAGTTATACGCGAATTCTGCGCACTCGATATGCCCATCCTCTTGGTACCAGGAGATTACCCTCAGCCTGGGGTACCCGGAGAAGAGAAAAGTCCAGGTTATGGTGAAGGAGGAGTGAAAGAAACTACTTTGGGTGAATTACTGCCTGATAGCTTTGGTCCGGAGCACCTGGAGTTACCTCGTAAGGCATGAGAAAGATTGCAATTGTTATTGAATTTCGTGCGTCACTTTACGTCCCGTTTTCATGACTTATATTGATCTTTACTTTGACCATATCAGACTTCCCGGAATATGTATAATTCCGGTCATCCAATAACATCAAATTTATTTAAGCACTCCCACACGTCCGATTGCTCCTGCAAAGACTATCAATTACTACCAAACTTTTCTAGTGTTTTCTGTATCATTAAGGCTGGCATGCCCAGAGATCAACTTTGTCCTTCCCTCTAAACCTGGCAGGAGAGTAACCCATATTTACATATTTTTCTGCCTGGACAAGGTCGTAGGAGTCATGTGTCACGGGGCGTGCTGTTGCGTCAGGAAGTTGGTTAGCACGATGAGTACCTCGAGTAACGATTTAAATCCGATTAATACTGTCGGTGATGACCTGTACGGTTAACATGTATTTATAGAGTTTCTCTGGTTTATAAATTGAAGATGCCCCTCTGCAAAGCTTAAGCAAAGATGACCCCAACTTTGATTGTGCTATTTTGCTTGTTGGCCTTCTTCCACCAAGTTACGCTAGGTGCGATTGTGTCCTCCGTTGAAGAATTACCTGGATTGTCGTATGATTTTGTCGTCGTTGGGGGTATGCATACAACGATAACTTTATTCGTGTATATCTGACTTTGTCGGTCGCAGGTGGTACCGCAGGAAATGTTATTGCCAATCGACTCACTGAGAACCCTAGTGTTTCTGTCCTTGTTCTGGAAGCTGGTGGACTGTCAGTACTTCGAACAGAGTCGTTGTTTTCTTATATTGATGATGTCTGAATCTTGAATCGTAGACCTGACGAAGATTTGAACGTAACCGTGCCTTTCTTTTGCACGCGAGCTACACCAAACACTATCGTAGACTGGAATTTTACGACGGTGCCCCAACCTGGCCTGAATAGTCGAAGTATCCCCTATCCAAGAGGGCATACTCTTGGTGGCAGTAGTTCCGTCAGTGCGTTTGGTCATATTCTTGTTTCTACAAAAACTTTGATTACCTTCTGATCTACAGATTTTATGGCCTATACACGTGGTTCTTCTGAAGACTATGATAGATATGCGCACTTATCTGGGGACTCTGGATGGAGTTGGGCTGCGTTACAGGGATATTTTCGCAAGGTGGGTTGCTGGTTGATGGAAGTTATGCTAATGATTGCTCAAGTGGGTTAAGAATGAAATTTTTACACCTCCTTCAGACCACCACAATACCATAGGACAGTTTGACCCAGGTGTGCATGGATTTGAAGGAATTAATTCCGTAAGTTTGTACGGGTTTGCGCAACCCATTGACGATCGTGTCATTGAAACGACAAGACAACTTGCGGAATTTCCCTTCAATGTCGATGACAACTCTGGCAATCAACTTGGAATAGGTGAATATCTCTCGGTCTTTATGATGATCCTGACTGAATAGTGCATTTCTTGACTGGTATGAAAGGCTTTTTCCAATATACAATCAGAAATGGCAGCAGAAGCAGCTCTCGTACTTCGTATCTAGCCGAACGCTTTGTGTCGAGGAGAAACCTACATGTGCTCATCAACGCTCAAGTTTCCAGGCTTTTGACCAAAGCTAATGAAATCGGACCACCTAACTTTCAGGCCGTCGAGTTTCGATCCAAGACCGGAAACCACTTGCATAAGGTTCAGGCCAAGAAGGAAATCATACTCTCCGCTGGAAGTGTTGGTACTCCCCACATTCTCATGAATTCCGGCGTTGGTGATTCCCAGACTCTTCAACGGTTTGGCATACAATCGATTCTTCACAACCCGTCTGTAGGGCGGAATCTTTCCGATCACCCTCTCACTGTTAATGAATGGACAGTCAACTCTACTGATACTTTCGAAAAATTTACACGAGATCCAGTCGCGTTTGAAGCTGATCTGGAACTTTGGAAGAGTAATCGAACTGGCGTATTTGCCGGTGGAATTACAAACAATGTTGGATGGATACGTTTCCCGTTCAACTCGACGATATTGAATAACCGTACAGATCCTGCTGCAGGACCACACACAGCTCATTTCGAATTCTTGATTTCTGTAGGTCAGCTTCATGCATTCACTTTCTCTTCAGCTCAATATGCGATGATTTTAGAATGGAATAACACGTCCCCCCTTTCCAGCTACTAATAATTTCCTGGCAATCAGTACTGTACTTTTGACACCCACATCTCGTATGTATTAGAACGCACTTTTCTCGGCCTTCCAGTTAACATTCGTACCTAATAGGTGGCTTTATAACCATCAATTCCAGCGACCCTTTCTCCGCCCCGCTCATCAACCCCAATATGCTTGATACGGACTTTGATGTAGCAGGCATGATTGAGGCTGTCCGCTCTGTGCGACGCTTTGTCGCTGCCCCTGCATGGGACAACTACATCATTGCTCCTGTGAACAACGCTACCACTGATGCAGAGCTAGAGGCTTTGATACGCTCCACAACGTCTACGCTTTTCCATCCCGTTGGTTCAGCTGCTATGACCGCCAAAAATGCTAGCTTTGGGGTTGTTGATCCCGATTTGAGAGTCAAGGGTGCAAATGGCCTCAGAATCGTAGATGCCTCGGTCATTGTGAGTTTATTTATGTGTTCCACGTGCACGGTTTGCTTATTCGTTTTCTAGCCTATCCTGCCAGCCAGTCATATACAAGCTCCTGTTTATGTGTTTGCGGAACGCGCTGCTGATTTGATTAAACTTTCCTGGAGAATCTGAGAGGAAATATAGAAAGGTAGGATCAGGGCTTGTACATAGTACAGCAAGCTAGAAGTCGTAATCATGGAATACTATATGCTAACCATGCATCTCTTGCCATATCATTTCCACCTACCCATTTACTCACAACTGTGGCAACAGCTGTCTTAGCAGCCCATCCTGCAAGTATTACAATGGTCGTGAAAGATGGATGAATATCTAGAATTACTTTTCGAGGATGAGAACAAGATTCCAACTTCAGTAGTGGTGATGGTATGATAAATACCTCGTAGACCAAATCCAGCAGACATTCCACCCAGAATATTGCGCACGATCCACTCTCGGTCAAGCTTGTCATCATCCAGGATTTGCAAGACTCCGATGAGGTGATTGCTTGCACTGTCGTTCAGACCTCGGATCAGGTTGACCCATGTAGGGAGGGGGTCTTCCGCTGACGAAAGAGCACCAGGTTGCTTGGGCAACCAAATGGTGAGTAGGAAGAGAAGAAAAAGTTTTGTCACGGAGGAGTAGAATAGGCTAAGTGGTATTAGAGATAGACTGTAGAAAGGGACCTCCCCAGTGAGACACGCGTTCTATGCCAGATGACAGTGGCTTACTGAAAGTGTTGACGTATATTAGATTTCTGGGACGGTGTTGACTGGAGAAGATCGAGGATTTTCATCATAACATAGCATGTCAAGGTTACTCCTCCATGGAATGCTAACGTTTCTGCTGTCGTTCCCAGAAAGACGCGCAAGAAAGCTATGATTGGAGTGGGTAAAGGTGGTTTATCGGCATCTGTGTATACTCTCAGCATTAGCAACCGAAGTAGGGTAATGGCACCCACTGAGGTAACTCCATCTGATAACTAACGTGGGTTCAATATACATGTCTTCCTAGCATCCTGCGACACCTACTTACATGAATCCAATATGACTAGCGGTAGCCCAAGTCGTAGAATCAACATCCATCTGTCCTGATTTACGTTTGTAACCCATATCGTGATAATAACCTTGAAAAACGACTCACCGTTTCTGTTTTAGATAGTTTCGACTCTGAATCACTAGATTTTTTCTTTCCTGTCAATCTCCGCGGTTCTGCACCCCTATTGTAGAGCAAATGTCTATATACACCACGTTTCAAGAGAATTAGGTCGAGTGATATCGTCAGAGAATCATGTTCCACATATGGATCCACGAATTCATGGCATTTGGGCTACTTCACCAAGAATCAATGTTACTTAGCGATACGGTTTGAAATTGGAAATACGAACACACTGTTCAAGCCTGAGGTTGCTCTCTGATTCATAAACGGTGTAAAGATATGGTATTGGATAAGTGCAAGATGTGCAAATTGGCATTTCAGTGATGGTGGTAAGGGACAAGGCTTTTCGTGCGCGCACACGGTTGCAATTGTCTCTTGCTCTTTTGCCTATTTTGCCACCATCATCATGACACATTTTACGTATTACTATTTCTTTCTTTTCTACATTCTGAACGCCTGAACCAGACAATGCCCCCTCGTAAACTTAAAGCACCCATAAAATCCACGAATAACGTTACCCTATCCTCCCTAGCTAACCTTGTCGTTACAGCGGACCATGAGGATATACTCACCCAAGGTATGTCGAATAGTCCGATAAAGTATTCGTCTGCGGTTCACTGAATACTCTCTCTGCGAATCAAGGAAGCAATACAGAATATTTAGAAGCGGGACATACACCTGCTCTGCCTGCATCGTCACTGTCCCCGTCAAAACTTCTTCAAGTTGAAGGCACATTGCCGTCCAAAGGTGCCCACATTATGGAACTGGAATCGAAATACTTATATTTTTCAGGTGTTAAGCGCGGTAGAAAACCAAAGGGATGGGTTCCTGATGACAGGACGCCTAAACGTGTCAAACTCAACGGAACCGCCTCCGACGGTGTCGCAAAGATTAGTTTAGCAGCCGAGCATGTGTTCGTCCGGGAGCCAGATATCAGGAAGCTTGCTACAGGAAAGCGTTCTACCTTAAAATCGAAAGGTGCGGCTCGCTTGTGTTGAGTGGAAATCTTTCTCGAATTTATTTTTCATGCCTAGAACACGCAGTTAAATGGACGTCCATACCATTGACTACTTGCAGATCCCCGCAAGATGTTGTTGAGACGACTTTGAAACCTCGACTATGGATTGCCGTTAGTGAATCTATTAGGCTTCTCCTGCACCATTTCATTTGTTTTTTTTCTTAAAGGACAGAAAAGAATTGCTAGCAACCTTTCCGGATCTCAATGGTCCAAGATGTCATAATAATGTCTCCTGGGAAACCTACGCTACACCATTAATTCTACTGGACGATGAAAAATGCAACGCTTTTGAGGTGCAGAGAAATAACATGGATGCATACACTATGGACCTTGTGACGTGAGCTTCAGATTTGTTATTAAAATTTAATTTACATCAATGTTCAATGAGATTGAGATGATAGACTACGCTCTTTTGTGTGCCCAGTGCTTCAAGTCCCAAATCCATCTTCCATGGGTACCATAAGCCCTCAACCCGTTGCTCAAATGCCTGAAAAACTTCAGCCTTCGTTGAAGTCGAGTAAAGGTCGGATTGCCCGCCAATATCCTGCCCCTCAAAAGATACAGGAATCAGAATCACAAGTCAAAATCAACTTTGCTGCGCCCTTGCCTACCTACACTTTGCATATGTCAGAGCGTCCACTCTACACCATATCACCAGGTCCTGACTTCGGTACTGAAGTACCTGAGCACTCCATGACTTCTCCTCCCCAAGGTGTTTCCCAAGATAGGCAGGCATCTGGAAAAGAGGAACTTTCGCAGCTAGATGCATCGAAGTTGAACGAGCTCATTGCCCAGATTCCGGAGTTAGGTCCCGATTTAAGGACATGCACAGTAGATCAGCTTCCCGAAGCTCTCCAAAAAGCCAAGGTATTACTAAGGTATCGAATACCGCCAGAGCTTGTCGCTTGTTTTAAGAAAGAGGTGCAACAAAAGACGACACCCGACCTTTCACGGCCAAGTATTGACATTAACACTGAAGCACTTCCAAGTTCAGAGACGCAATCGGCTCTAGGAGTTCACGCCGATGTGATATTGCCAGAGTTCCCTTCACTACTGTCTTCTAGAGGATGTGACGACCCTCCCCAAACGACCATAATATCTCAGACAAAAAATTCGGACGAAAGAGATCATTTTACCACGCCTAGGGTCGTCGAAATGAATGGACATCTGTTTCGGCCCCCTTTGAATGGATCTACGCCCCTCTCCGACAAGCGACATCTTGAGGCACAAATCTTGCAGGATAGTTTCATTCCATCCCCTCTTCCGAAAGAAATTCAAACGATAATAGATGCATATATTTCTGGACAACCGCTTGCCGTTGTCATAACTCAGAATCAGCTGCTTAATCACTGGTCCCTGAAGGTCTCAGAAAAGTACGGATACATTATAATGGGATACTTTAGAATCATTGGCGTTCAGGTATGTCATAAAGTCGTTTTGTTCTCTTCCCAACTCATGTTAGAATAGGAAGCAAGAGTGATTCCTTCTGTCAACGAATACGGAGGTGTGAAAGACAACATAATGTCCGGACAAGTCGAATGGCGATTCAGGCTGCAGTGGGCTCCCGGGGGTGAGGAGTATATACTAACAAATACAGACCCTAGTATATTAGAACACCCTTGGTGGTGTCCGCAATCCGAGGTACCTGACGCTAGTAGTACACATAAAACCGCAATGCAATCCATCCCGGACAACGTCCCCGAAGAACATGCATGTGTCTTTCCAAAGGAACCCGAAGACTTCTTTCATACAACCCCCCTCTATCGAGAAGCCCGAATTGTTCACCACGAATACAAATTCAGGCATAACCACCTCAACGAAATTTATGAAAGTCTCCTACCTACCACTCTCCTGGCTCCATATGGTCCTTTAGTTCTGGACAATTTATTCCCTCGCGGCTGGTTCTGTCTGGAGTGTGGTAAAATCAACTTTCAGGCTGCTCTGAGGCACAGAAAGTGCACAAATACGGATTGTCGAGTAAGTGTGATGTATTTCTCAATTGTTGTCAAATTTAAATCGTTTTAATAGGACAAACCACCTCCAGTAGAGCCGTACGCCATCCCTCTGGTGAATATGCGAGACCCTCAGGATAGACTTCCCATTTCAATGCCGTACAATATACACCCGAACCCCCTACGAATAAGGATAGGTACTTTTGATGATGGCATGAAAGTAGTCTCCTATTATAGTTCAGATGAAGAACTGGCTTTCGTCAAGCATTTATTCACCGGCAATAATCCTCGCAGACAATCTTTTGCTACCAACTTATTGATGCGGATTCAAAAAGAAGTAGAACTTATCAGACCCTTTGATGATAGCAGTAAGTGGATAACACGACGACAAACCTTGTAACGATTGAGATCCCGGCAATAGGTCCCTACTTTGCCTACTCGGCGGCAAGCCCGAAAGGACACATCCAGCCTACCGACACCAACTGGCCCGAAGTTCTACCTGCTGTAAACACTGCCAAAAGCGAAATGGTCCGAAGAACTCGATGTTATGCTGAAGTTCCTGATAGTCAGTTATCTGTAACTCGGTTGAAGGTGTTTGCCTGGGTTACTGCGGGCATCAAAAAGGTGCGCAGATATGTTCGTTTACTTCACTAGATAATAATCTGGCTTATATTAGGGTATTGATATTCTTCGAACAAAGAACAAAGTTATCATTTTCCTTTCTCTGGGCTGTGATGTTGAATTAACTCTCATTCCACGAGGAGATTGGCCCACGGTGAAGAATATCAGTCTAACTGATGTTACCACCGCAGGATCTTCAATATTGACAGCCCTGAAGGCCGAAGCCCCGTCACAAGTACAAGGAGCAGAGAGACAACCCAAATCTGTAAAGAAAGCGGACAGACCTACATTTAATCTTACACTTCTGCACGGCGATATTATAGTCCTCTACGGCGAAGACTTTGAGGTTCGTCCGACAGCACATGCTTCCCGATCCGAGATTAATTTTGATTACGCAGTATTCGATTAAGCGCGATGGAACATCTATTCGTGAGTATTCAATAGGATCCAATATTACCCTGTTACTCTAACTGTCATCTGCACAGTCATGATTGCCTCCCATGAAGATTAGAACGCTAACGTGATTTCCTTGTCTCGCGACTATTTTCGCGTCTGTCTTCTTAAATCTTCTTTAAGTGTCATATTTTTCCCTGGCCCCTATTCCCTTCATCCCTCGTCCGATGCCTGATTCAAAGGGCATCTTGTCTGGGTTATTTATCTATCATGTATGTCTTATTGGTAGTTGAATGAATTCAATTTTCTTTTTTGTCCGTATGTAGACACTTGACTGCTTGAATGCAAGCAACCATTTGGAGAAAAGCAGGTGACCGGACTCGGAATTGTAACTTTCAACGCAACCACCTCAATCCTACTTGCCTTATGACCACAGACGACGCACAGACGGCTGCAGAACCCCAGTGGGGTCGAGGTACATTCTCCAAAGTATTATGATCGTATTGTAGCTAATTAAGTCTCTGCTAAGTTCTGATATGCGGGGGAACTGACTGGTATGTTTTTGTCGTTCTCACACTTTGCAAAACGTAGTTGAAGTATGTTTATAGGCCTAAACTCGGTCGAAAAGATCGCGGAGGGGCTACTGGCGAGGAGAAAGGAGAACCACAGTCAGTGTCTTTCCTATATTATGGGAAGGGGCGGTATGTGTGCTTATATTGTTTGTCTTTTGAATGTAGAAATCCCGACCTGCTGGAACCAAATCTCCTTCGTTCGTTGCTCAATGTGAAGGCAGTATCTGCCCATACATCATGTGCCGGATGTCATTTTGTTGTCCTTGATTTGGATGGAAATGCATGGCTGTTCGGGCGGAATGGTTTCTCTTGTCTGGGTGTTGCTGGAGTTGAATACGTCTCGGAAAATGCACCTCGTCTTGTCAAAGCGACAGACCTAGGAGCTACTAAGGGCACTAAATTTATTCATGCGGCTTGTGGAAGGAACCATACATTGTTGGTAGGAAGCGATGGTAGTGTTTGGGCAGCTGGACAGAACAATTTAGGCCAGGTACGAGCCTCGTCGCTTTATAATGTAATATGAACGTCCACTTAACCATTCATTTTGAACTAGTGCGGCCAACCTGTATCTCCTGAGATTTCTACCTTCCAACACGTGTCTGTTACTCATGGCGGGAAGAAAGAACATATCATTCAGGCATCCGCAGGCATTAACTTCTCCATCGTTCTTTCCGAATCTGGAAAAGGTTCCTATATGCTCTTTTTCAGTGTTTTACCGTTTTCTTATTTCTTATTTTGGTTTTCGCTAGTATTTTCTTTTGGAAGTGCTGAGAAGGGCCAATTGGGGAATGGAACGACTGGGGAGCGTATCACTACTGGGAACAAGACAACATTCGACATAGAACCATATCCCAGTATGTAACCTTAATACCAATTTTATATGTTCTGCTAACTTTTTTTTTACAGTTTATATCAAAGAGTTGGATGGGAAACATATTACACGGATAGTGTCTGGCCAACAACATAGTTTGGCCCTTGATTCGACAGGGTGAGTCGGTCTTTTTTTTGTTGGGAGTTTCGGGGACTAGTTTTGCTCGTACTGGTTGGATACAAACGTATGCATACCGTCTCTTGACCAAGAAAGCTTGAATCTGGAGAAATCTCTTGTGTACTGATACTGATATTCTCTGGGTTAGACTGGTTTATGTGTGGGGATACAACGGCTACTGTCGTCTTGGTCTGGGAAATCAAGTCGACGTTCTGAAACCCAAGGTTGTGCCTCAGGTATGGACACCGGTTTCATTCCGCCAATATAAATTAACCTTTTTTCTAGTTCTCTGGACCTAATGACCTGACAATGGGCTTCGACATCGTGGCCGGCCCTTCCAGTAGCGTCGTTGTCGATAAGCAGAAAATGTACTGGATGGCTGGGAAGGTACGACATATTGTGTAATACGTTAATAACCAAACCAACTTTCTTTAGTGGAAAAACAGTGGAGAGGGTTCATCGGGATCCCCATACTCAACGTTCCGCTACATGCAGGACATTATGTGCGCTTTTTTCTTTCTGCTTCGAACTATACTGACCCGTGTCGTATAGGGCGTGCAAGGTTATCCTAGCTCGAGCCGGAGGTGTAACGCATTGGTTGGTGACTCCGGATGACGATGGACCCATGACTGTCTGCTGGGGTCAAAACGCGAATAATGGTATGTCGGCTAACATTGCTCGTTCCATATACTGAAATCATCACAGGCGAACTTGGTTTGGGTCCTGATGAGCGCAAAAGCGCGAGCAAGCCGACAAAGAATGCGATGCTTGCTGGAATTCACGTCTTTGAGTAAGTTTTTATTGGTTTATTTCTTACCACTATACTTATTCTCCTTTAGCATCGCCGCAGGACAGAATACAACGGTTTTCCTTGCAAAACCGAATGATAAATTCTCAGATATGCCTAGGCATCCCGAGGAAGTGGGTGCCCCTCCGTTCTGCGTTAAATGTAGCAAGGACAACGGAGAAGACGATTCACCGTTGGAGTGCGATAAGGTATGTACTTATCCGTATAGCGATAATATTATTCTCACGTCGGCAGTGTGATGCACCCTGGCATCTGAAATGCCTCAATCCGCCTCTGAATGAGATACCTCCTGGCGAGTGGTTCTGCCCAGATTGTATTGACGACCCTGGTGCTCCTGTCGGAGCGTGGGTCGTCAAAAAGCCCAAAGCGAAGAGGGCTTCCAGCGAGGAGGGCGGTGTAAAGAGAAAAGCACCCCCGACGAGTGCCCATGCCTCAAAGAAGAAGAAGCAATAATTCTGTTGCTGTGTTGTTCGCTATGTATGTATGTATGATCTGTTTGAGAAAAGTCGAGCATCAAGATTTGAGTCTGTCTTTTCTATGATTTATTGACTTTGTATGCACGGATACATATACATTGTAAGCTAGTAGTAACTAGTGAATACTTTCATCGCAGACTTGCAAGAGTTTTTGCAATCCTGTTGTTTTAACTATGTAATTTACCTCTCAACTCTGTCAACCCCTGTCTTTTCTTTCTCGCGCCTGCGCGTTATATTGGATTGCCTTTTTGGTCAATTTGACAAAGGTTAGTTTCTGTGGCTCTGTACAAACAAATTTCTCCCTTTCTTTCTTCCATCACTCTCCTGTATAAAATCCCATGCCAAAAAGGGCTCTGCCACACAACGGAGACCCTGGACCAAGCTCCAGTGTCAAAAGACCCCGCACAGGACAACGCAAGATCGAGGAGCATGTACAACCTGACCGTGCCATCAATGAACAAGCCTCGCTTTCGAGTCCCGTAAAACGGGGGAAGATGGAAGCTCTGGCGCAGGAGGATATGGACGACCTAGAGAAGATATATCTTCCTCACATCGAGGCAAAGAGGATAATGAATACCGGCAAACTTGGGGTGCGTTTCTACAGCGTTTCTACAAGTGCCACTAACGCTTATCGTTATTGTTATCAGAAACCTGCGCGCTCCGGCATAATTCAGAGGATTGAACTGTGCCAATTCTTGTGCCACAGTTATCTTTCCATAGACTTTGAAGATCAACTCAACTTTATTGTTGGTCCGTTCTTTTTACTGTTTCTCTTTCATTATGCTCTGTGTATTGATACTTCAAAATAGGTCAAAACGGGAGTAAGTGGTCTACAAATGATTATTCCAATGTGCCACTCATTTTTTTATAAGGCGGGAAGAGCGCAATATTGGCTGGTATCGCAGTAGCACTGGGCTGTAAGGCCTCCGAAACTGATCGTGGCAGAGGGCTCGCGCATCTTATCCGGGATGGACAAAGGTACTACGCGTTATCCTCCAACTTCTCCTCTGCAATAGCTTCAATCTGATTTTTTTTATTAATAGCAAAACCGAGGTTACCATTACGCTCAAGAACGAAGGCGAGGACGCGTATCGAAGCGACATTTATGGCGAAAAAATCCACATCAGTCGAACAATAAATAGCCGGGGCTCTTCAATTTATAGAATCAAGAGTAGCGGGGGGAAACTGATTTCAAATCGCAAAGCGGAGCTGAATATGATATGCGATCACTTCAATATCCATGTTGAGAATCCCATAACTATTCTCAAACAAGGTGCCTCCCAGTACGACACTTTCCAACTCTTTCTTTGAACTTTCAGTAACTAATTCCAGCTCATTCTCGCAGAAAGCTTCTTAAGGACTCCACTCCAGAGTACAAGTACAAGGTGATTTTGTCCGCTTTCTCCAGTCTTTTTTTGTATAACCTCCTGTATCAGCAATTTTTCGAAGGAACTTTCCTCAACCAACTTCGGGAAGACTATGAAAAAGCTCAAGTTGACATTGAGAATATTCAAAGACTTTTGGACACTAAAAAGGATTACGGCAAAACATTACAACAACGTGAAGAGCTTATACGTCAGGAATACAAGGACGCTCTAGATGCGGAAGACTTGCGAGCACGTAGAACTCGCTTAGAACACGAAAAGGCGTGGGCATTAACGAACGAGAAAGAATTGGTATCTATCAACATCGTCGTACAGTCGATCATTTCTAACAAATATTGTAGGAGCTTAAACGCGGTTTTGACAGTACTGCGTCTTCTGAGTCACGACTAGTACAACTTAACTCTGAACTTACAAATGCGGTTGTATGTACCGAACGACTCTTGCGTGTCTTCTGTCTCACCTTTCTGTAGAATGCGTCCGAGAACGAAGGAGATAAAATAGCAGAGGTGCAAGAAAGACATGACCAAATGAAAAAGGTGGTAGATGATATCCAGAAACAAAGGTCAAGGTTGCAAACAACTGCTTCTCAAAAGAAGAAAGAAATATTAAATTTGAAGGTGTGTTGTGTTGTGTATAATGTTATTGAAAGGTTTCCTGATAAACACATCCCTCGTAGGGCGACGAAAGGGCCATTAAATTGAGTTTAAGAGAGGCAGAGACACAACTTTCCCATGTTGTATCTCAAATCAAAGAAGAGAGTGAGGCGCTAGGACAGACTGTTCAAGCACGAAAGGAAGAGTCCCGTCAAGAGCTTCAGGAATTAGAAGAGCGAATCGACGCGATGAAAGTTTTACGCGTTGCACTTCAAGACGATATAGTCCGGGTTAGAGAAGAAGTCGACTCCGCAGACAAAGCTTATCTGGCCAAGAAAGCTGAATTCATAAAACTCAAGCAGAGAAATGAAGATCTTACTGATGCATACCGAATTTTTACATCCCAAATGGTTGATCCTCTCAAACAGTATGGCAACAATGTACAACAAATCCTCGACCAGATCAATCAGACGCAATGGGTTGATAAGAAACCCATTGGACCCCTGGGCACGTACGTGGGTCTACGAGATATGAAATACGCAAACGTTATGAGGCATTTTCTCGGCTCGCTATTGTGTTCTTTTGTTGTTTTCCACGGAGATGATCAACAAGCATTAAGGAATATTATCCGCGGTGCTGGGAAGTAAGTCCTCTGAATTGCGTAATTTATAAACCATTATTATCACTATTTATTGATGGACCTCTGTATGCAGTAAAAGAATCGGCGTTATAACATTCACGGGAGATTTGTTTGACTATAGTCAGGGAGAACCGCCCGCAAGTTATCTCACAGCCCTTCGATTGCTGAGCGTCCGTCGTTTTCTATTGACTCCTTTGTGCTTGCTTTCTAATTTAAACATACTGTCCAGTTTACCGATCCCTTCGTAGAGAGGATTTTTGTCGATTTTGCCTCTGTCGAGAGAACATACGCAGCACAAACTCGCAAAGAAGCGGACGACATTTTGAAGGAAAGGCCTGAAGCTAAGCGTATCGCAATATCAGCTGACTTAGTCAAAGTCACACGATGGAGGTGAGCCATAAGATATCGGCATATTTCACTAATTTTCACGATTTATTCGACTTTCAAAAGCGACGGAGGCAACAAGTCAGACCCTTATCCGGCTATGAAAGTTCAAGACTACAGATATAACCTCTTCCGACATCAAACCGATCCGACGATTCAAAAACGGTGCATATATCAGTGATTCCTACTCAGATTTATTGTTTATATATTGATTTGATTGTATACAGAGAAATGGAAGAAGAAGGTCGGAGACTAGAGGCTGAAATAGCAATTGCTAAAAACGAAGGACTGATATTGCTCGAGAGCCACAAAGGCTCCCTCAAGCAGTTGTCAGAACTTGAGGTCAGGAATAATGAGACATGATTATCTACTTACTGTCCGGGTTAACATCTCAACTCCTTATTCATCTATGTAGAAATCGGCGAAGGAATCCGATAAGCAAATCAGGCAGGCAGAGGATGACCTGTCCTTACGAAGACAAGAAGAACAAGACAATAGTCCTGTGTCGCTAGCCGCTTTAGAAGTTCTTCGAGAAGTACGTATCTTTTCACTTACCCGGTCGGGTCTAGTAACAATTGCCGCTCTAGGAATTCTCAGGATCTATAAAATCATACGAAGAACAACTTACACATACAACGCAGAAGAAGAATGATTTATCTTTGGAATTAATGGGCGTCCAGCGGTCAATTGACTCGCTGAAAAGGGATGCAGAGTCAGAGGAAGAAAAGCGGGCTCATGTGCAGGTATGCATGCATTTGAATCATCCAACTTTTGGGCGTTCATAAGGTTTCTGTAATCTTCCATTACATCTGATGATAGACGGAAATTGAGGACATGGCGGTAGCTCGACTTGCCGCTCAAAGGAGCAAAGAGCACTATGAAGGCAAGATAAATGAAGAGAATACCAAACTTCAAAATCTCAAAGCGGCCGCTGAGACCATTTCCCAAGAATTCAAAGTGAGTTCGCAAAGTGCCCGAAACAGACACATAACTCTGATAAATGGAATTGTGAAGGATCTTCGCAACAAGGCTTCTTCCATTGGGGAAGAGGAAGAAGGTTCCACGAGATCTCTGAGGCAGATCGAAGCTGACCTTTCCTCGCTTAACAATACATTGAGTCGCTACGAGTCCAGGTAAGTCTCCAGATTTATTTTATTTCTCTTTTTCATCCATTCATTTCATCACACAAGGATAAGAAAGCCGATAGCACAAATAGAAAGGGAATTGGAACTTGCTAAAGTAGCACTGCATGACTTTGCCGTCACTTGGAATGAATTGGCAATGCTTTCAAACGTCTGTATCTTTCGCATTGATAAACGCATTCGATCTATTTAACTTTTTACCACAGAACTTGGCTGATTCCCTGGCTGTTCGCAGGGATCAATGGCTGAAATTCTTGGCGTTTAAGAGCGTGCAGTGCAAAAACGAATTTATGAAGACTTTTTCCACGAGAGGTTACTTTGGACAAATGATATTTGATCATGAGGCGGGAACACTTGAGTTAAAGGCGGGTATGGTTTTGGTTGCATTACAGTGCCCGAGCCTGAATAGCTCCTCCACATAGGTTCAAACAGATTCCGACGCTCATGATCAATCTCAGCAAGGTCTTGCTAAGCAGAAAAAAGACTCTAAAGCTTTGAGCGGCGGAGAGAAGTCTCTCGCAACCTTGTGTTTTTTACTATCGTTGTGGCAAGTTTGTTCCATGCCTTTAGCTTGTTTGGGTAAGTCTTTCGGTCCAATTCAAGCACTCGGACACCTAATATTTGTGTGCGTTAGATGAGTTCGATGTGTGCATGGATAGTGAGAATCGTAAGGTCGCAATCAAGATGCTGGTATGTACTCCCTTTTTTGAGTCATTTTATTGGTTGCTTGATCGACTCTACATGATGGTATTAGATTGACGCTGCGAAAAGCGCTGGACGGCAGACTATTATCATCACCCCCTTGTCTATCGAAAACATTCATTCCCAACCCCCTACAGTTGTTATCAAACAGATGGCTGATCCTCGGGGCTGAATATGTGAATCGGCAACCACATCAGCTCTCTTCGTCTCTTCGCGCATTCATTTGGCCATAAATTCAATACTCATTATTGTACAGTCAATTGCTTTTTAATTTATACCTATTTTATATTTAGTACCATATTTCCTCGGTTTTGGCCCGTTTTGCGGGGTTTTTTAGGTTGAGCAACCACCGCAAACTATTTTTATTTTTACCAAATACTGATCGGCGGTCGACTTTTAAACCCGATTGTGACGACTGCGCGCGCGTCTTATTCAATACTTAAGTTCGAGTCATTGCCTCCAAGGAGACAGATAAGTCGAGTCATTGTCCACTGACACTATAGTCTATATGTACACACAAAAAAGTTCGGAGAAGCTTGTAAGATATCCCACAGAGTTCGTCATGGCTCAAACAGAAATCTGGACGGAAAGACTTTTACTTCGAGGTGCAGAGCCCAAAGATCTTCAGGCATTTACAAAATGTTTCTACGATCCCGAGGCCATGAAGTATTGGTATGTACAAAGTCGCATACTATGTTAGTTATCTTTTTACCCCAAATTCACCCCCCGCAATATGGTAGGTCCAGAGCCGCACATACCAGTATTGAAGAGACCAAGGAGTTCTTAGATTCCATGATCGAATCTCCTTATAATGGGGTCTTCGATTTCGCTGTCTGCCTACCAGACCCCACTAATGCAACCGGATCATTAAGTGGTTACTCCTCGACTGGCTCGGATACGGATACAGAAGGACCAGGAATTGTCATTGGAAAGGCGGGCATATGGGATGGCAAAGAAATCGGGTTCATTTTTAACAGAGAATATTGGGGAAAAGGCTACGCCTTCGAGGCACTGGACGCGATCATCAAACACTATTGGTCTATAAACGACGATGCTAGCGCCGTTATCAAGGCCGATGTAGACCCGCGAAACAGAGGGTGCCTGAAGGTGCTGGAGAAGTTGGGATTTGTGGAGGTTGGAAGGGCGGAGAAAACATTTGAGACACATATTGGGTGGTGCGATAGTGTATACTTAGAAGCTAGAAGGTCTTCTTGATATACATATACCTTGTCGGGAAGCACACGAAGCAAAAGGTGCATATGCCAAAAAATTATGTGTGTTCCATTAGATAGCAGTGGATCTATAATATATACGATGAGTGAAGCAATAATTCGATACCTACATTGTGCGGAGCCCAGTATATTCAAGGCTCTCATAGCAGGTCTAGATGTCGACAACTCCTCCCACGCACCCCATCAAAAGAGCGTCTACTTTTCCGCCCGTTTTCTCTTCTAACCATGCGTCTAAGTTCTCAAAGAGTTGCATAGCGGCACCTCCTTGAGCTTTAACAGCCTTCTTGGCGGGCCAGATACCCTTTTCCTGCAGCCCAATAAAGTTGACGCGGACCTTCTCATTAGGCTCTGAACCCTTCTCTATCTTCGGCAGTTTGATGACCATGCTGAACGAGTACGTATCGTGTTCATAAAAGGATGCCTCTTTAATATGGTGCCGCACATATTCGTCAGGTGGGTTCTTGTCTAACGACCATTCCAGAACGTGCGCGTCGAAAGCAATGGCTAAAGGATAGTTCACATCAGATATTTATTATTCGAAAAACATTCCGCGCAACGAACCGGTCCAGATAATTTCAGGATGAGAAATATGAACAGTAACATTCCTGATTCGTTGACCTGCGTAGGTTTCCGTGGTTGGATGGTCAACAGCCTTAACAGAGAACTGCTGTCCATTGACCCATGGCGAAACATAATTAGGGTCAACAGCCAAGGGAACCTTGTATGGGCTAAGAAACTAGAAGAAGGGTGAGTGAATTGTATATGTAGGTTACATGAATAGAGGTCAACGTAAAATAAGCTTACAGCAGAGAAAGGATACAGCGGGTCCCAATCGCTATTGTAGTCATCCATTACGACAGGAGTAAGATCTTGACCGTTGACGGAAAACTCTTTCACGATGTCTTTCACAAGTAATTCGAAGCCAGGGGCACCATCCGCTGCAGCAATGTGAAGGTGGTGTTCCTGCGTTGTTATCTAAAGGAACAAACTTTAGTTTCCAGTGATCCAGCGCTTAAACAAACATGCACGAAACACCCACATTTTCCGAATGCAGCACGAACAACCTTTTTTGATGCATTTCGTCAAATGGCTCCATGGACGCATACGCAGCTATCGATGTGGCTACAGTTATGCTTGTAAAGATTATGCCCCTGCGCAGCTTCTTTCGTCCAAATCTATGGGCAAATGGAAGAGCAAGTGGATAGCAGAAAGCGCCGAGACTTGAAACGATGGTAGCAACGATGTTATCCGCTGGTGCATCCGCGCCAATGCGTCCCGTCTAAAAAAACAGCATCGATTGAAAATGTAGTTTGCGTGTAAAAAGCAACACAAAGCAACATACCAAAGGAACGAAGACATCGCATACACCTAACAACAAGAGGGAGCTCGTGACAGAAGGCAGGGTCTGTCCAAATGCATAGGTCCACAATGATATTTTCTGGCTTGATTCTCCAGAAAGGCGCAAAAACATGGGGTTCAATGCGAGAGAAACGAAGAGCGGCAACGCGGTCAAAAATGAGATGGCAGCGGAGCCTATGTTGGCCAGTTGTATCAAGACAGCGAGAAGTGCTTGAGTGAGAAGCAAGGCAGTATATACTGATTCCTCGTGCACATCTCCAACGAGATATTGTGAGATGAGGCAACCTATTAAAAAATCGAAGTCAGAGAGAATTGCTGGTATATACAACAGATTTCTGTACCTAATAACGCTGCAGGTCCATATAGACCGATAGGAGCCAGAGGGCTCTTGAACCAACTCATCCCTTTGTTCAGAAGGTTTCTCATAATTATTGCAACGATGTTCGGAACGAGAATTGTGCCAAAAATGCCCGCAAGGACGGCAACGACACCTTTGCGCTGTTCTCTCCAGAAACTGTGGCCTGCCTTCAATGCCGGTGCAGGATCAACAAAATTATACCGCACCAAGGCGAAACAGGCCATAAAAAGAATAGCATATATGATCTTCGCGGTAGTGAATGAATATATGAAGAATGTGGGGCCAACGTGCGCAAAGAAGACTGTGGTTGGTCGGCTGTATCCCTCGGTCAAGGACGTTAAGGGTGATTCATCGGAAGATAAATAACGAAGCAGCGCAAGGGCGTTCTCGCCCATATGCTGAGTATAATGATTAGTGATGGAGCTGCGGAATAGGTTCTCAACTACATACCTGAGCGGCACCAGGCTCAATGTTTTCAACAAGGTCCTATACTAAAGTAAGTACTGGTACAGCCCCCAAAGAGCATATCTAACCTTCCGCATGTGGTAGAGGTAGCTGTTTCCAACAATTGCCATCTGTTATAGTTCAAGTTTTGTTAGCGCCTATGGGACATATGTTCGAGATAAATGCTTGCATCAAGCCCTGTAACGTTCAGATATTGTTCGAACTGACGGAAGTCAGTGCTATAATACAGATAAAAATGAGCCATTGAATTTTATTTCGACAGCATTACTTCGCACTCTGAGAGAATGACGCCAGAGCTGAAAATGTCGTTAGCAAATATGGTGCCATAGGGTCTGTAAATTATGGTTAGCTATCATTCAAACACCACCGTTCCATGCTTACCTTGGCACATGAGAATATGCCTCAATCATCTGTTCAGAGGTAGCCTGGAAAAGAATTTCACGACCGGTCGTCCCAGCAGCTATGAAATTTCATGAGATAGTAAATCGCAGGAAAAATGGCATTAACGTACCTTCCAAATTGACGACAGCCCGTACACTGAGTGAAATAATGTGAAAACAAACAACATATAAGGCGAATTATAGCGCACGTCGAAGCGATTGGATGCTGAGTAGAAAACAAATGAGAACCATCTTGCAAAGACTCTTCCGCATGATTAAACACTGGGCAATGAGGTAAGAAGATGGCTTGAATTACGGAGAATGAGATACTGACAAAATATGATCGCATGCTTGGGAGACCAGCCAGGAGTTTCTGTCAGCACGCGCATGCAGTCCAGCATGACACCAACAGGCAGCGCGTCGTCAGCAGCACCAGGGCTGGGCAGCGTGCTATCCAAATGCGAGTTTACTAAAACCGCGTGCTCCTTGCCAGCATCTGTTCCGTCCGAAATACGGACAATGATATTGGTTAAGTTCACATAAGTCTTGTATAAGCGTTTGCCCATCATGTCAAACCTATACCAAATTTCAATAAATGACAAAATAAAATGATTTTCTTGCGCACCTATGGTTTCCACTGCCTTCCTGGCGCCACACTTCACATTCCAATTTTCTTCCGGTCTCCGTCACAATCCTTTCACAATTTTGCTTCGCTTCCTGAGCAGCCTGGACCATCCATTTGTCTGCCAGAGCATGCTCATACGTCCCGACAGTCCGATAACCAATACCTTCCGAGAGATACTTCGCAACTCCTAGAATACGCTCCTCCGAAATTTGAGGGAGCTTGGTTGCTGGATCATTTCTGTACGGCTATGAATATTATGTAGAGTCAAGTGGACACGATCTCACAAGGCAGAGAGGGGGGTTGGAAGACCTTTACAAATAAATTGAGTCAATTGGCTGCGTTATGTTGAAATGGGCTCACGAAAATGCTGTTGATATGCGAACAAAGGGCCGCCAATTAGTACTGGAGACAGCAGGAAGAGAGAGATCCATGGACCCCAACGGCTGCCATACGAATTCATCGTGTAATCAGGAAGAGATGCAAGATACGAATGGGCAACTTGCACCACCTGTGGCTAGCCTTTGCCGCCTGGAGTACTCCGAGTTGTATATTCGGAAACGTCTGGCCTTCCTGTATCGCTGAAATGGTCACTCCGATGTCCCGGACAGATCCAACAAGCTTTCTTGAGTTCGGGCAAGGGCCTTATACAGTGCAGAAGGGTGCAGCAACTGAGTCCTGACAGCTGCGCACTTTGCTGACCGCGTCAATTTTCCCACGCATCTTTGTCAATAATGGTCGACGAGCAAAACCGTACGCGTGAGTCGTGACGCTGACGTCTGGAATATTTGCAAAGTTTATCAAGGTCTTATTTTGTATGGCTTTGACTGAAGCCGCAACAGTCCAATAGTATACGAAGCTATAATGTTCCTTCTATTCGGCGTCGAACGAACGTTTAAAAATAAATTGCATCTGCAGGGATGGTCAACCAGAACATAAGCAGAACTATGCCTCTGGCTCCTGAGAAGGCGAAGAAGTCTCGATAAGACAAGCAAAAACGGCGATACATAGCTCAAGATCACAATTGTTCGTTCAGAGGAAAACTCTGACTCTGGGCCTACCGAACCTACGGAACCACCACGAGAAGCTCCGGGCTCCATAGGGCCGACAAGAAAACATCGAGTTCATACATAAAAGACGTTTATTTCTATTTAGATGCCCAGACGTCCCGTAGTCCAGGGTTTTCAAGATTCACCTCGACCGGCGCTGTGGTTCTTCGATGATTGGGCTGTATCTCCGTGTCGGTGTCGACTTTGTGCCACTTCCCATACTTGCTTCAGATGAGAGCACGAACAGCAACCGTAAGAACCTTACTGTGTACTGGTGTGACGTAGCCTGAGTAGCGAGGTTGGAGTAAATGTGAGCAGCAATACAACGGTTCATTCCATTAAAACAACTTGTGGGATTAATCTTACGCTACGGGTTTCATTAAATAAATAAATTTAGAGAGCAGTTTCATTGCATGTGCGGTGCCGAAACAGCAACCAAGAGGTGAGATCTAGAGGTGGGTATGCCGTCAGCCAAAAACTTGGGACGACAACGTTATTCTTGAGAAACGAAAAAGAGCACTCAATATTCCTGGGAGAATTGGCGGCCGCCGGTAGGAAAGATCACGATCACACACCATTGCATCCTTGCTGGAGAGTTCTTGGAGCAAAAATTAATAGATAACACCAACCTGCGACTGCCGAGGCCTAATGTTCTGATATGCATGCACGCTATGGTAAGAGGCACCGAAAGGTTTCTTCGTGCGGCGTAAGATCTGACGTTTGCAAAGAAACTGGAATAAGATGTTCGCTCTTTGGAAGATAAACTTCCGCAAGTATGAATTCGAATGATTGGTCATACTAGTAGTAGTAGGAATACAAGCAAAAATCTTCCAAATAGATATCAGCATCAAGTCAGAGTATGCAAAAGAAAGTAATAGTGTTTACCGAATTATATTTCATTATCCTCCACACCGCCCTTCTTCCGGCGATTGACCTTGGCAGCCTCCCTGCATCGTCTTTTCCAGTCCCTCGTTAGATCGCCTTTACTCTCTTCCCATCGTTTTTTAATATCTTCCTCTGTACCGGTACGGTAAAAACCCACGGCTGGATCGCGCCAATTCCACCCATTATCTTTCACAAGATCAAAAATGTCTCGTTGGCGGGCTCTATTCACAGCCCCACCTGATTCGTGGGATATCGCAAGAGGAAAGAATAAAGCCTGCTTTGGGTTTAATATTAATGGCGCTTGAGCATTTTGGGTCTGAGGGAGAACTGGCGTCGGCATCGAGACAATTTGGGGCTCATAAACTTGCTGTTGCATCGGCTGTTCAGCTACGAAAGGCGCATCTTCGTCTATTTCTATGTCAAGGTCTAGGTGACCTAGCAATGAGAATCCTCCTATCGTAGCGTTAGATGATCAATATATATACATGTATAACAACTATTAAAACTTGCCTTCTTCTTCTCTAGGAGCGAACAAATCTTTTAGGGTAGTCTTTTTAGAGGGGTTTTCTTTTTTTTGCGGTGATGGGTCGACCGCCATTTTGTTATCAGTTTCGTCCTCTTCGTCGTCGTCCTCCTCCACATCGTGAGATGGAATATAAAGCGGCTTTCCTGGCACGCTTTTTGGTACGACCTCGAAGCCAGTGTCTTGATCTTCGTCTACCAGCATCACATCCCCTTTCACTAATTCATCAACATCAATATCTGACCCCACGCTTTCTCTCCCTACCCAGTCGTCGTCTTCGTCATTTCCAAACAACTTATTCAGTAAACTGAGAGTTTGCGCCTTCTCCTTCTGTACATCCATACTCTCGTCGAGGACAGAAAGGGATTCTGTTGATGCTTCTTTATGTTTTGGAGGAGAATTTTCGGGCTGAATTTTCGATGGGCCGGCCACTGCCACAGCTGACGGTCGAGGTGGGGGTTTTACGGGTGGAAGAGAAACAACTTCATCTTCACTGTCACTGTCACTGCTGCTGACAACATCCTTTACCCCAGCTGGAGGCGACCTCCTCGAAGAGCCGGTCACTTCCAAGTCCAAGAACATGCCTTTAAGATGCGTGCTTCCGTACTTTGGCATGTCGATTACTTGTCGCCTCGCCCGAGTATCTGGATCTTTTACCCTTTTCTTATTCTTTTTCTCCTCGTCTAGCTTCTTATCTCGGCCTGATGAATGTTTCTTGGCCTTTTTCTCTTCTTGAGGTTCGGCGAGGGGATGAGCGGGGCGCATTTTAACTGGCCTCGTTACGCGTCCAAGAGCCGAAACTTTCCAGCCTGGTCTTTGGGCAGCGTTTTCTGGAGTAACAAGCGACATGTCTTCAGCATATACAGCAGCATTTCGTCTGAGTTTTTTCTTCTTTGGTTCTTCTTCTGCAGCTTTTTTGTTCTCCAGTTCAATTCTAAACCACAAGTTTAGTAGAGTAACAACAATTAGGTTCTTATTAGTCACACCTCTCACGAAAGTCTGGTTTTGCCTCCCCAAAGCGCAACTTGGCACCTTTCCAGGTCGATCCGCTGAGAAGATTCATACCTACAACAAATTCTTTAATCAAGTTCATTCCGATCCGACATCAAAACAGCCAAAAAAAAAAAAGCGCACATTTCGATAGCTTTCCAACGGTAGTTTCGATTGTAACATATCCAAATTTTCTGGGTTCTCCAACCCCATCTGGCAGCCCAAATCCATCTGCAGCCTTGACCGTTCCAAAGGTCGTCAAACGACGCGAGATATCGGCCGCGGTTATGGCTGGCGTGAGTCCAGAGATAATGAGACGCTTGGTTATGGGTTCGTCCATGGAACTATACATATTTATCGAGTTAAATTATATTGTGATTAAAGAATGTCGTGACGCACCTCTGTCTCCACAATCTACAATTTTTTTTTGTTGGGGAGGAGGGGGATTTTGGGACTCTCAACTTCCCTCAGTTGTCGCGATGATGGGAGGAGAGTGCTAGCAGTGATGTGGCTGTGCTATTCTTACTGTCGCTTAGGAAGGTTCAACATTTCCTTTGTTCAACTCCTACATTCACTTGCCCTTTGACTGTCCTCCCTCGGGATGTATAACTCACCCTTTACCGTCGCTGGAATGTCGTCCTCGACGTCCTCCCATCATAGCCCAAACACATGGGGAAGCACGAGTTCAAGCGGGACGCCATCCTTTAGTGGCGCACCTTCTTTTGGTGACTCACTCTCGCAGTCGAGAAGTCATTATCAGTCTGGCTATCTTATGGTAAGGGGGTCGTTTAAAACATTGTAACACTGGCTTAACGTGTCTATATAGTCTTCGCAGAATAATGTAAGAAATTTTCGCACCATGTTGAGGACATAAAGGCTAAATAAATCCAGAATGTGCCACAAGGGAGTCAACGCGTCGATGAGGTTCCTGTCGTGCAGACCAAAGCAAAAATGAACCATATTCTTTCGAGAGGATCTACCGTTGACTTCGGCATGGATTCTATGTTCCAAAGCAGCAGGTAAGATTCAATTCAATTGTCCTGTTTGTTGTGACCAAGAATTGATCATGGCAAATAGACAGAGGCAAACGTTGGCGGATGAAGATGCTCCTCCTTCGAATTCTGTTAACGATATTCCTAATGACTTTAGTGTGGATTCTAGCCCAGGAAACTTCCAGCCACGGGTATTAGTGTTTTTCCCTTAGCATTGTCCTACCACAATTAACTATATGACGGTTCTAGAATACAGTAAATGAGAAAGCCCAGTTCAGTACTTCGCGTCGCCCGACCAACGTTCCAGCAACTTCCCAAACTTCTCAGCCACTATACATCATCGTTTTCGGTTACCCACCTGACAAGTACAGCCTCACTGTTGAATACTTTAAGTCATTAGGTGACGCCACCGAACCTGACCCTCATAATGAGATCGTCAATTGCTTTAGGATTGGTTATAGCGACCCTGGTGACGCGATGAGGGCAGTAAGGAAGAACGGAGAAGTCCTTGGAGGTACTTGGATGATTGGAGCGAAGTGGGCAGTGCGTTTCTTTATCACTAAATCCCATTCATACCTTCATACCTCTAAACATTCTGATATCACCTTTTCTTTCAGGATGCGGCACAAGCAGAAGCTTTACTCGGTCAACCTAGACCCACGTTCTCTGCTGCAATTCCGCAGTCGCAACCTACGACTGACTCCTCTTTCAGTAACAACGCAATGAATGTAGACGAACCTTACCCTGCACGTTCAAACGCAAACACCCCTACAGTCGGTACACCGATCAAACTAGCACCATCAATGGCGGCATTCAGAAAAGCTCCTGCCGTCTCGAGTTCTGCTTCCAAACCAGCCACTCCTCAAAATCAAGCTCCATGGGGCGCGGGGCGTATCTCGACGTCAGTTAGTGCTCCCGGCGCCAGTGCGGCAGTACAACCTTCACCAAGCAAGGGTGTCATAGGCCAAATGTCGGATCTGATATTTGGCTGGTGATCACAAACTAATTACCAAAGAGCATCCGTCTTGGATTTACGTCGAATTGGATGAATGGTATAGACTTTGGTCCATGGAGGACTTCCAGAAGTCAGTATGTAATTTACCATGAATATTGCACCTAGTCCGCTCCTTTCGCGTAGGTAAACCTATGAAGCCGCGTCTTTCGTGTGTTTTTTCTATTTCTTGAAGATCATGGAATTCGCTCATCTTCGAAGTTCCGCCACGTGGATGACATCCGAGCCTCGTGGATCTGGCTCTTTTTCATCTCAATGGAAGAAAAGATAACGCCCACAAGGTCGCATTCATAAATGGATTAGGCATCTTAATTGCGCGGTAAATTGTGTTGGGGAATTGTATAATGAACGCAATTTCTACCCGGGCGCTTTGCACATCACGTGGTTCAAACTAAATTGATGGTACAACCCCTTGGAGACGGACGCCACACTGAAGTGAGTTTCTAGTCGCATCCCAGTAAAATAATATCGTCGCTTTCGGTATCGATGGGTCGAGCGATCCGATTCCAATGGTAGGATTCACGGAGATATTGGAATTTTGAACATGTTAACATTGTTAATACGCCAATGAGCGGCTGCGGACTGACTTAAGGCGGGCGCGACATTTTCGTGGGTGTTGTGGTTCCATACAATCGGGTATTTTTGGAATTCCCAAAATTTACATCTGCTCAGATTTCTCCTGCTCTGACCTTCCGCACTTGAGAAATGGATATGAATGTTATTTATATATTGTCTACTGATTGTACTATGCGCGAGTGCTGGAAGGTATATGAAAGAGATAGATTTTCGGGTGCTAATGATGAATGCAAGGGTCTTTCTCGCGTGACTGCAGTTATTGTAGTTGATAAGCTGGACCCATGATAGGATGAGGAATTCGACCTGCCACTATGCCCGGAAGCCGCGGTCGAC
>Ga0247779_1000399_pt1 | contig 29018 bp, 29 predicted proteins | sample UWRJL221509R5_FD_179925 | JGI IMG/M metagenome (GOLD analysis project Ga0247779, IMG submission 179925) | Plant litter microbial communities from Arlington Agricultural Research Station in Wisconsin, United States - UWRJ-L221-509R-5 | ecosystem: Environmental > Terrestrial > Plant litter >...
GCGTCGTGCTCATGAGGATTCGGAGGATGTTGATGACGAGTCTGGTTCGCCGATGGACGAAGACGAGGAGGAGGAAGATGAAGAAGACGGAACGCTACTTGCTGTCCAGCCTGGCTTTAATAGGCTACTACTAGTTCTACGAGACGAGCGTGTGATGCGCTTCGTGAAGTACGTGTCGGCGGCAGCGGAAGGCTCAAGATGGGATATATGTGGCGAGTACGAAGTAGGGCTCGTACAGGAATCGCAGGACGATGATAACTCATGATGCAATTTTTGGCATCATTTTCTATTTTCGCCGCGCTTCCCTTTTTTTCTATTTCCTACTTTTACAGAGTCTTATCAAATCTGGGTTTCTCCGGATCCTTGGGACCTTCTTTCATATTTTTATCATTTTGGGCGGTTCCGAACACTTTCTTAACTTTCTCCTCTCTCGGTCTTACTGTGTTTTTCTCACGTGTCTTTCTATTTTGTCTTTTTTCATACTCATACAATGTATTTGTGTCCTTCATGCTACCTACCAATCACTTGGTTTCCTTGAAACAAAAACGAACCGGTCTGACTGTACTTGCAAATTGGTGTATTCGAATATGACTTATCGGGCGCTTGTATAGTAATATTGTCGTGTAGTATAATTTTCACCTCGTACTGAAAAAAATTAACTTGTAGAGTTCAGCGCAGTGTATGAAGTTTTAATTGTTGTATATCGCATTATATCACCCGCTTTTTTTGGTGCAGGAAAACACCCAATTTCTTCAGCCATGTCATTCATATTTATGTATGAATTATTGGATGTTACCAAAACCATGTGATACATCCACAATGGCACCTGCCAACTCTGGCAGCTGCCCCGCCCATTTACAGGCTCAGCAGGCGAAAAGCGCAAAAGCCATAGTCAAACAGCAACAAATAAAGCAGTTTCAAGGCCTCCAAATATGTTTTCCATATGTTTTACACTTTGTGGGTATTGCAGCTGTTGCAGGGTCATTATTTGTGTTCTAAATATATTGTATGACATATTACACATGTTTCCCCCACAATATATGGACGGGAATGGATGGATTACATCGGATGGGTTTGGATAACGTTCCATTTTTGGAACTTGTATCTTATTTTATTCGCGTACTCATTTTGGTTACGTGGTTATTTTTATAAATCTTCTATTTTTGTTCGCTGCGCTCACAATTCTGTTATGCAGGGTCCGGCCGAACACTTCCCCGAGCAAACAAAACCAAAGTGTAGTGACCAAAATCCTACCAGGGCTGTTTTTTTGGCGCATTTGCTTTGCTGATCTTGCCAGCAAAGTAGCTATAAGCTTTTAAATACATCATAGAAGCAGTATATTACATGTATACCAGAAGAAAAATCTCACTTTCCGCGCTTCAATGCAAGGTTTTTACAACTTTCGGGATAACACGGGCCAATGTGCGGCTCTGTGCGGCTTGCAGGCCATTGTTTTCTACATACTGCAAATTGCCTAGTTCTGAACTACTCAAGATAGTCTTTGGAAGATTTATTTCAGGATACTGAACGTATATATACTTTAGTAGAAGTAATAAGAAATCTATGCAATTTGCCCTTCTCTTTTCCTTTCAAAATTGTACGGCCAGCATCTGCGTGTGGCTGGTTTTCGGCAACAGCCGGGTGTTAACGTTCAATGCCGACTCGGATGTACATCGCGCCCCTGCTAGGATGGTGAAGCGAACGTTCCTCCGCCCAGCGGTGAACATTTACATTTTTGTACAAGCAAAGTTGATGACTCAAATTTTCTCTGATTTCTTATCCGCTTGGTAAAAATGTTCGTTTCTCGGGGTGAACCAGACTGGACAGCTTATATAATTTGACTCGTATATAGTAGTTTGTTTATCTAATCTAATCAAATAACGCAGCCACCGCTCTGTAATCCGGCGGTGAGGGCTATAATTGCGCGAAACCAATGTTTTTATGACATCCTGGGCCAATTACTATGCACAATTCCAGACATGGTAATTTTTCGCATAATGTCTGCAGTCGAATTGACGATCTTGAGGTCAATAATACCATAATATTTTATGTTTTCGGGCATGGTGCTGAATAACAATGAACAAGGAACAGCCCTCTCACGCTGGCTTGGTCATTAACCGCCCTGTGTTCATTGCTGTGAACCATGATAGGGACAGCATGGGCCACACATTTGGTCAATATTAAATAGGAAAAATGTAGTAGCTAGTACCCGATGTACAAGATATCATTCTGAAGACGAAGGATGCTGGGGAATCTGGATGTCGAAATAAAGCATGATTAATCATCGTCCTCAGCCTCGTCCATATAACAAAATTCCTCCTCATTTTTGTCGTCGTCTTCGTCTTCATCGTCTTCGTCTTCATCGTCTTCGTCTTCATCGTCTTCGTCTTCATCGTCTTCATCTTCATCGTCTTCGTCTTCGTTGTAGTCCTCGTCATCATCGTCACCTTCAGTAGCACAAGGGCCCTGTGCGCATCCATTTTCTCGTGCTTCAGATCGGGATTCCTCGAATATTTCGCCTGCCATTTCATTCAATGGTTTTGTCCAAAGGTAACGAAAATGCTGGGAAAGTGACGACTGTATATCCCCTTGCTTCCACGAAAAGGCTTGTTTACCTTCAAAGAGGGCATCCGAACATTCTGGAGTACCTTGCGCCCGGAGTCTCCATTGGTTTCCTTTCCAGTCTAAAAAAGCTAGGACCCGTCGCATCTCTTCTTTGAGGAGAAGAACCTCTTCTCGACTCCTTGCTGCCCTTGCTCTACTCTTCGCCCATTCTATTCGGAGTATGTCGTCAGATCGGTCTGAGTGGTCAGCATTGGGTGTCAACCAGATCCACGAAAGGACTCTGCGCGTCTCGCCAGTACCATCTCGCCGACTACGAATATCGTTGTACAACGAAATATCACAGTCTTCGTCCGCAGTACTTCCTGGCTCAGGTGCTATGCCTGCGTCGATATTCATATCGCATGCATCATCTTCGAAAATCCCGCGCCGTGGCTGTCGTGGTTGTAAAGGATTAGGATCTTGATAAGAACGAATATCGCCATCTTCTAAAATGCGAAATTCAGATTCCCAGGGCCCAGGTCCCTCAAGGCTTAGCTTGGCCTTTCTTGCTACCCTGTATTTCTCTGCAGCGGCCCTGGCTCGTTCATGAACACGATCAATAACTGCTCGTGATCTTGTACCGTCTTTTTGACCGCGAACATTCTTGTTCTTGAAAGCGACCATTCGGCTTTTGAGTTTTAGAACATGACGGATGTTGTTCAAGGCGTCACTGCATTGAGCCGTACGAAGACGGGCTTCCATGTTGGCTAGGTTCTCAACACAAACACGATCTCGATCTTGGAATGGGATATCAGAAGGTAGCCAAAGCTTAATGTCTTCAGCTTGATGGGAGGAGACAGGATTGGAAACTTTGGATTGATAAAGACAAAGGCCGGGCATATAAATTGGATGAATTTCTTGCCAAGAGCGGATGCGAACACGAAGAGTATTTCGTAGCTCCACGATATTTCCTTCCACACGTAGTGTAGTAGTGGCAGTAGGACGTTTTGCCATTCTACGAATTCTACGCCTATTGAAACTTAAGTTTGTAGGCTAACGAAAATATAATTTTGTACTTACTGCGACTCTTCCAAATCCAAACCATAAGTAATGAAAGATGCTGCGCTGATGGTATGTCGAGAAAAACCGCCATCACTGATATGTCGAGACTCCTCATCCCCCAACTCTTTCCTCACTTGACTTTCGGTGATAGCTAGACAAAATATGGTTAGTTATATGAAAATAAAAGGGGCGGAGATAGACATACAGACATCATCCATCTGGTAAGGATTCTTCGAAGATTTCGGGAAATCTTCTGATTCCCACTGCGTGCAGATTGCTTCCCATTTTGCAAGAATAGCGGTGTTCTTCTCAACATCAACTACTCCGTTTATACTCTGCCCTAAGATCGAAGCACATAGGCCACAATGAGCTTCAGTTTGTAAATTGCGCTCTGCAACAGCGGCCTTGTACTTCCGCGCTAGCGTGAGGCCTATGTTCGTATACTTTTCCCAATTCCAAAAATTGAAATGATCATCCAGGACGTCGTGCCTGGAGCCCGGGCCTTGAGTTTTGGTCGAATTTCCTAAGGCGTTGTGAGGCGACCAGACACGCTCTGGGCATTCACAGTCCGAGGCGCCAACTCCTGGTATGAAGTTCAGAGAATAGACCTGGTGATTAGCGGTCTCGTGCATAGGTTCGTGTAGCTTTGGTATTGCAGGTATGAGTTTGATGGAATTCGGTATCCGAATTTCTGCGGGCCACTGTTCGTTGATTCGCTTTTTGAGATTTATGAACCATTGGCAGGCAATGTCATAGCTTATGACGACAGTAGATACGCCAACGGAGCGCATCGCAGATCCAAAGACATAGTCCATATTTGCGTATCTAAGAAAGAATAGCTTAACATATGCAAAATGAAGATAATGAAAAAATGTACCTTTCGCCCTTCTGAAGGTTACCAACCCCTTGAGGAAGCAACATTTCCGATCGGCCGCATACAGCAGCTCCTACGCCAGTGTATCGTAGACCCTGCGAAAATTTTGTGTTGGCTTTTGAAAGGGCTTGAAACCCGACACACGTGCTAATCTTCGTTCAATACGCCATAGATCAGCACAAAGAAATTATTTCATAACAAAAAGACTACATACGTCTGCGTCATTCGCTCGACTAAGCACATAACCTTCGTACGGTTGGCGAGCGACCATGAATGCCAATCCGATTCCTAATCCAGGATCTTGAGAGTAATTCGACACTAACTGGTTTTTTAGACGGAAGTTCGCATCCATACATATGATTGCCACGTATAGAAATCTGCACGAACAATAATGAATATCGGGTACCATTATACAAATGAGACGTAATGCTACCTACTTCAATTCTGATGCAACCATCTCCCATCCTATAGGTAAGTTGATGTTCGGATATGGACACGAGGGACACCGAATAGCGAGTTCACCATTCTTGGTACCAAGTACCCCATCTACATCGTTGGCCCTCCCACCCCGCTTCAACATCTTCAAGTGCCGCCATTGGAGGACCATACGAGATAGAGCACGATAGCGGTAATGCGGTTTTGCTATCCTGGTGTTATCCGATAATCGTTCGAGCGCGCGATAGAAATCATATGTTGAAGCCTTCGTTGTCAGAGAGAATATGTGGAGTAGTTTGAGTAGTTGAAATGAGGCGCACGTCCTGATGGAGAGTTGTGAGGCAGGGTAAAGGCCGCGTCGAAGAAGTTGAATATGTTGTGGCACGGCGCGACTACAACCACAATACCGGATAGAAACCTTGTGAATTCCATTGGTGTGAATGACGACAAAATTGGAGTGACATGCGATTGGATTTTCGCATCGCATGCTGCCGTGGTTTAGTTGAATTGTGAGCCCTATATCTTTGAGGGATGCCCGAGTAAAAAATCTCCCATTCCATTGCTTCCAGGAAAAATCAGCGCAAAGTTATAAATGAAAAGAGAAGATGATTGCATACCTGTATCCAGTGAAGAGGCTGTAACCAATGTCGCTTCACGCAACATGCAGCACAGAGGAGGTCCGGTAAGAAGCATTCCAGACATCTGTACTCTGGAACGCCCGGGGAAGCGACCTTCCGAGCAATGCAGTCCATGCACTGTTGCACATGGGCGAAATCGCCTCGTCCATCGATCCTCACTAGCTCGTCAAGATAGGTTTGCCTGTGTATGTTTTTCCAAACTACGTGTGGTCGACGCTGTATAAAAATGGAGTGAGTCGAATTTGGCATCGCATACAAGCGCCTTGATGAGCTCACTGAAACATAGCTGTTCACTTTTCTCTTCTTTTTCGTCGAAGTTGCAGCAGGCCGTTCTCGTTGTTCTCCTAAGTCTGCCTCCACTGCTTCATCGTACCACTGGCTGTCTGGGTCCAGAGCAAACTCTGGGTCATCAGGAGTAACCCACGTTGCTGCGGAGTTCCACGAATTCACTGCGGTGGGTTGTGATGAACGCTCAGTCCGGTTGACATGACCAGGCCTTCTGACATCAGCTTCACTAGAGTACACGAAGTCAAAATCTTGAGGTAAGGGCACAGAGTCATAATATGTATGATCTGTGCGAGGGCGTTTTGTTGGTCGAAGACGTTGACGAGACATGGGCAAGGGTTTTGTGTTATGTAATCGAGTCTGTTTTCAGAACCTACGTTTCTTCCGAAACTTTCGGCCACTCGCCCGAGATGATAATTCCTCTGGTTTTTTGTAACTATGTTTATTGAAACGGCCCATAGAATTACTCTAAGATATATACATATTATTATTTCAAGCAACTTTCTATCTTTCTATCTAACCACTTCAAATTCCCTTATTATATTGTTGCATTCATAAATTAGACAATGCTGACTTCGAAGGAGTACAATGGTTGCCGACGAAGGTTATTAAAATCCAAAGGAGGTCCAAATACTTCAGGTACTCTGTTCCATGGGAAAGGGAAGTTCAAATTTAACAGAAGTGGCTGGAGGTAAGTTAAGATAATCGAGGAGGAAGAGTCCGGTGTAACTGCCGGGACTTTGAAGTTAGTGTGCACAGTGTAATTTCAATCCTGTTATGTCGAACAGTATTTTGTCATATATACATTGCAAGGAAACAATATATAAATCTGATGTAACGCACTACAAGGATTTACAATATAGAGATTTGTGCACTAGGTTTGATTTTCATACCGTTTTGTTAAAGCAGATATTCACGTATAGTAACATGTACTACAGGATTGTACCTCACAAAAACGAATGTTGATAGTCTCAGACGATGGGCTAATTTTGAGTTGACCTTGTAAATTCTAATGTTCCAAACAGCCTACTTGATGATTTATTCGTGCTTCGAGGAAAGTAATTTACTAATATTCGTGTCTAGACATTGACCTCAATCGACCTACCTACTTTGACTTGAACTTCAAGAGGGGGTCTATTGTCTGATCTATTGTCCGAATGGGTAAGAATAATTAAGATCGAGATCTAGTCTCCATTAATCGTCGATTCACCATTTAAGGTTAGGTCTGATTCTAACCACCCATTTCTCACCATCATTGTCATCGTCGCAAAATATTATTGAGGTTTAAATTGTAAACGGAGCTCATGTATGATAAGAGGAAGAAGGTACAGGATATATCATGTAGTATAGGTATCATGTAGTATAGATAAACATTTAATATGCTGCTAGGAAGTACAAGCTTGGCTATGATGATGATCCTCATCATCTCGGTGTGGCCTAAGGTGTTTTCACAAAGAACTTCCACATCGAATAGTTAACTAGGGATGCGATCAAAGCTCATTGTTTCAAGAAATTCTGGAAACCCTGTACAGAACATTTACCCAATGGCGCCAGATTGAATTTAACATAAATCATAGGCAACCCGAAAAAACGCAAGGCGGAGGAGCGCTTAAAGTGAAATAAACCACGTAAAATATGGGAAAACTAGCCGAATGCGGTGAAAACTAGTGTATTGTACAAAAATCGACGAAAAGGCAATATGGGGCTTTACGAAAAAAACGTAAGACGGAGGTGCACTTAAAGCAAAATAAACTATGCAATATGGGAAAATTAGCTAAACATGGTGAATAGTGTATTGTACGAAAACCGACAAAAAGGCAAAATGTTTCAAGGAAGGACGGCAAAAAAGATGAAGGTGGTACGATATTACCACTCAACACCCTGTGCTATTTGTGGTAAGGAGTGGATGCTGTTTTGGTCAAAACCTTCTTTCTCTTTGCGAGACGGCGATGGAAGAAAGACTCGTAGATATTTGCCTCATCATCAGAGACAAATCCAGTGTCAAGATCATCGTCGGTAACATTGTCAGCACGGCGTTTGGTTCCTCGGATGACAGAGTCGAGGGATTCAGACAATTCTGAAACTGCAGCGGTGAATGAGTTAAGATCATGACAAACTGTAGGCTTCGGCTTTCTTCCTCCGTAGCGTGCAGCAGCAACGAGTAGAGGAGGAATTTCGGAAGATCCTGCTGAAGATTCAGGGAGCAAGAAAGGCCGTTGAATGGTAGGCGTGACAGCAGACATAATAGTCGGTTTGATAACATGATCGGCAACCTTCACAACCTTCTGGCCCAGGGGTTGAGAAGTCGTCGAGATGTAATTAGAGTTAGTGGAAATGGAAGGCATGGGATTCGGAGAGTCGGATCCAACGATAAACGGCTGCTTCTCAGAACCAGTAGGCCTCGAAATATACCAAGGATCCTTATCCTTGGTAGGTAGAAGTCGGCAGCTTTTGGTGTCACTGGGGGGAAGGATCTTCGTATACCCTCTCTTGATACACATCCGCCAATAGCGTTTGGCTTCCCCCCAATTACGGAAGGACACCATTTGTGCACCGTTTACATGAGCACTAGCACGAGCCTTGCACCTAAATTGTAACATATTAGAGAAAAACTATCCGCAGTAAGGTCAAATATTGAAACATACCAGACCGAGTGAATGCCGACAACAAGACCCTTTGAAACAACATAAAACCGCTTTCCGCGGTACTTGGGCTTGACGAGAATGGAAGGATCGGGGGGCGCAATCGCAGAAGTGTTGATGTGGTCCGAGTTGTCAAGGGGGTGTCCTTGAAATTCGTCCTCAGAGGCGGTATCTTCGAAGTCTCCTACAAATAAAAATTATGATTGAATTAAAAAATAGAACAAATAAAGGAGAATATTTACCACAGATATACGCACTTTCGGAATCGGAGGCCACATCAACGACGGCGTCGGCAGAAAGGTGAATGGGACTGGCTAAACGAGGAGCAGCCTGGCGGCCTTCCGCAAGTGGCAACGGCAAAATAGGTTGACGAGCACTGGCACAGTGTGCCTTTGACGCGGCACGTCCAAGAGAAGAGGGAAGATTATAGGAAAAGCACATCTTTCTGAAAAAAAATGTATCAGTAGCTGGTCACTATTTATCTTCCTTCGAAAATCAGGGTGGACCTACAAAGAGAAGATCTGGGCAATGCCAGATACACGCAGCTGCATGTTGTTCCGGTCTAAACTTATTATGAGCTGGTAGTTGTTTGTCGGACACCGCATTGTTTGTCTTGAGAGGCTTGCAGGAATCGTGATAGGCGAGATCTGAGATAAATGGTGGTATATAGCTTATCGGTCCATATCCACGTACTCTGTGCGCTTTTTATCCCTCCAGTAACCGTATATGTGAGTGACTTGCGTTTTTTGTCGGCCGAGTCATCACTAATGTGAACGCATGCGCAGTAAACAATGGTCAATCCAGGTGCTTTCAAAGGAATGAGAAAGGAGTTTTTGATGAACGAAAGGGAATCGTACTCACGAGGTGTAGAGGGCGGGTATGCTGCAGATGCGCTCGCTAGCATACAGCAGCGATATTTCAAGCGGTTCCCCGTTGACCTGCCCGAAGATCAAGAGCCCACAGCTGATTTTTTGGCCAATATCAACGAGGGAGCGCCTGACCCCGAGCCAGAAGTACCCGATCCTAATGAGATGGAGGCCGAAGACTACGTTGCTGCGATGAAAAAATTGGAAGCAAGACGCAAGTTAGTGGTACTGAAGAAAGCGGTGAGTGACTTGTGACCACCCATGTTCTATCTTATTTGTGACTGATCTAATTGACAACTGACAGCAAATCAAACGATGGCTTGCTTACCGCTACACCAAGGAGCACGACCTTGATCCCAAGGAGTCTGGTTCTCATAACCCCTATAGAATACTCATTCACAAATTAACGGGAGTCGGTATTAAGAAACCACGTCAACGAAGTGCTGCCAACACATGGAGGAAGACTCAATCCGATGTTATAAACACCGAAACGAGACGAATCGCAAAACTAGCAGACACTAAGAGGCAAGACTTAGCGGCACTACGTGATAAAATTGCACGTCAAATGTTTGAGCGTCTCGATAAGGACGAGAAAGAGCAGTGGGAGGCCCAGGCAAAAGAGGAACACCATGAATTGCTCACGAAGTGGGAAGACGATACTACAAAGCCACCCTCGACAGATCCTGCAGACCGCCAGCGGTACGTACCTTTTATGTGTTATATTCTGCTCTACCCATTTTCTGACCATCTCTTAAGGTGTATACAAGGACTCGCTAGTTTTGCAAAACCTATCCTCGACCTAATTTGTGAAGCAACTGGTTGGAAGGCTTCGCTGATTGCTGGTGGGCCGGAACCTGCGCATGAAGGGCGTCTCAACATCATCAGGTATGTATGCTCTTTATAATCAATTGATATCATATTTAACTCTTATTTTCTTATTTTAGTGTGCATTCAGGCATGACCTTAGGAGACGTCAAGATGAATTTTGGTAAAGCGGAACGTGCACGATATAAAAAATACATAGTTCCTACCTATGGGTCGTTCTTACAGCTCTGCTATAGTAAGTTTTTGTGTTATCTATCGCATGTCAAATGTTTCTAATTCTTAATCAGCTCCAGACGAATGCAAATCTCGCGCACTTCCTCGAGAGGAAGGTTTTGATCCAGTGGTTGCGATGGACTCTACTGAGGAGGATGGTGTCTTCATCGATACCTACGAGCCCATCTCAACAAGTTCATCGTGTTTCCTTACTCCTAATCCATTCGCAATTCAGCGGTCACCTTCAGCGTCCTCATCTGAGTCCACCGAGTCTCATGTGCCTTCAAAAATGTCGTCAAAGCTCAATATCGAATTGAGTTCCGCTTTGCCTGTCCCCGAGGCAGCCCTTCCCCTGTTTCCAGCTCTGCCGGCTCAAAGCATGCACGTGGCTGACATTAGCCTTCTGTTCCCCCCTTACCCATATCAAATTCCCACTGTAGGGGTTGAAACATTGAACAGCCGTCCTGGATCCCCTCTCATTGGCTTGAGTCCTCCACCCTCACCGCGTTCTCCAGCATGCCCTCTTATACCACAAACCGAGGTCGCGGAACTGCGTCGACATTCCAGTCCAACCTTGAACACTGTTGAGACTAGTGGCACCCTGGTAACCTCGACTTACCCACAAACCGAGGTCGCGGAACTGCGTCAACAACCCAGTCCAACCTTGAATACTGTCGAGACTAGTGGCACCCCGGTAACCTCGACTTACGCAGCAAAGCGCAAGCTTGGTGAAGTAAACTCTGAAGCCCTTCCTTCACCGCGCAAACGTCAACGACAAACGCGCAACCGCCGCTCAATTCATGCCAGGCTTCCTCAGTCGGAATCTGTTGAGGTTACCGCACCCGTGTTGGTCCCTACTCCATCTTCCCCTGTTCATACGTTGTCACCCCTACCCGACATACCGGAAATCGAACACGGAAACGAGTCTGGCTCAACAACCGAGACTCCAGAGTGGTTTGAATTGGGAATATCGTTCCTACGAGAGGAAGATCTGGGTGAGGATTGGAAAGCGCTTCTGGAATTCTGGTCTACGTACGAGAGGAAGAATCATTTCAAGGAGATTCGCAGGCTTAAAACGCAGCATCGCCCAGCAATTCTCAAGGAGTGGATTCAGCAATCACGTCCCAATCTTTCCATGTGGACACCAGTCATTTCGGACGTTGCACAGTACGAGAAGGACTTCCTGACATGGTGGCGCGCACTTCAACCGGCATGGAGGCTCGCAAAAAACGGCAACTTAACACGATCTGACGGTGACTGGGAACCGTTGAACAGACCCGGTGTTAACGGTCTCCTGACCGTTTTAGCGGGATTGTTTTACTGGGGATTGACAGTGCAAAAGAAGAGGGCCGCCTTCCGGAACTGGAGTCATGCTGTCAAGGATGTCATATTCGTCATGAAAAAACTCGTCGACTTTTGCTCGTAATTCTAATATTTCATTCTGTGCTCAAATGATGCGCTATTGATTTTCATGTTCTTTGTCTATGCTATAATTACATACATCATATATTCTTGACAAGCTATATTAAATCCGATATAATAAATTTATGGCATTTTAATTCTATATTTACCAATCAATGGCATTTATTTTTCCCAGTTTCAGCGCCAAAAATTGTAACAGGCACCGCGGAAAAAGAATTATCGGCGTCTAGATGATAGTTTGAATGTCAGATAAGATGAGACATGATCCTGGTATCTAATCTGCAACAAATATCTAATCTAATGTTGAATCAGCCAGAAATAGTCCGAATCACCCAAAAATAGTGCTCACGATTAAGACGTTGATTTATTTATAGACGTCATCCAAAGTCGTTTTCTGCAATCCATCTATTATTGGGCAATTTTCCATGCGCAAACATCACAAATATGTTCGCAAATATATTTAGAATGTATATCTTTTTTGTGGATAGCCAGAACGCCCTCAAAGTTGAAAACATTCCGAAAAACATGTTTTAGATGCTGAAAATGGCATTGTTTGTCATTGGTTGCCTACAGCCTGGTATCTCTGACCTGGAATAGGCTACTGGGCTTTGCCAATCCTGGTAGGCGCCATTGTGGATGTATGCATTATGCCTGGCAGGTACCATGTATGCATATATGCACATGACTGATACAGGTGATTTCTTTAGTTCTAAACCTGTTGTACACCGGTATATCAATTGGCGTGGGAACCTTTTTGTAGAGGTTTGTATGTTGGCATCATACCACATTCAAGCTGTTCTGGCAATGCCCCTTCGTTTCTCATATGTATGCGTGGCTCAGCAACTACTTCCCAACAGGCGATGCCTCCTAGAGTTATTCCCACTGAAAAATCAACACCGTTAGCGTTCAAAAACGTTAAGGATGCACGTCACTATCACCTTCCAGCCATGAATCTTTCCAGTCGTCATCGTTGAACTTGCAGACATTCCTGACCGGGAAGCAGAGGGCTACTTGTTTGATTTCACTATACTTGAGTAACACGGTGCACCTTTTTATCATGCAGATATCATGATAGGATTCAAACAGTTTTCCCCGTGGCGGAAAACATTGCTTCTGTATTTTCATGCATCTCAATTCTGTACAAGGACATGCGGAATGTCTTGTTTACCATGCAATGAGCGATAGGAGATAGAGTGATAGATTCTACAAGTATAGGATGCACTCGTCGGTCCCAAGGAAAAACCTTACTTGGTGAAATGAAAATAAACCTTTCAGACGATTATTGTCGCTTCATTTCTGCCCCCGAGCTGGCCTCTAAGAGTTCGGCTGCTTCGAACTCAACGGTGAATGCACTAAACATAAATACCCAGGGTAAACTTGTCTTTGGTACCCAGTCAAGGGCTGCCATCTGCCATTTCCGAGTGTCTGGATTGGGTTATCATCGACAATGCAGTCTCGTTCAAGAGGCATTCCGCGATACCTCTCAGTCTTCACAGATCTCTCAGTGAATAGACTGACCACTGTCTTTTCGTGTACCCACCATTCTTCTTATCCAAGCTCTTGAGAGTAGATTTAGAGAAATTGACAGTTTCCAGATTTTTACCTTACAAGACGAGAACTTGTTGGTAAGTATAGCTAGGAAAAACCGCGTCGAGGACAATTTCTCTCGTGATCCGATCGCATAATGATGTCAATCTTACAGCCTAATCACAGTTCCCGAAGGAAGGATGTATATTTATGTGTCTTATATATATATGGATACCTTTACCTGATTTCTTACAAATCAGCTCGGTAGCTCACACAAAAGTATCGCAGAATAAGAACGAGCGGATACTTTCCATTTTCGCGGATAAGACTTGGATACAAACTTGGGCTAGGAGGAGATAATAAATGCGTGAAGTGAGATAGAAGCATATAATTACATACGCACTTACTTCAACTGCGTAAGTATGTGTAATAACTCGTGAGCCGAGTTTGGCGCCCATGTTGATGTAGGAAAGTTCCCGCATTCATCTGGGCGGCTGATTCGATCATACAACGGTCGACTTTCTATTTTATGTATATGCCCTGGTCCTTCAAAGCGAGTCAAGATCTGTCAAGGTAGAGAGCCCAGGCGCTGATAACAGGACTCTGGAACGCGCAGGAACTAGTTGAATTAAATAAAAAGGATTAACAAAATATTCGGCAAAGGTGCAAGCGACTTTTTATTTTTAGTACATATGTACGTGCAGACAAAATTGAAAAATGGTTCCATTCGGATAAAATATTGAAATTGATATTATGCGCGACATCGACGCAGATGTGTACGAGGTGTCGGAGCCTGTCGGAGTCGGGTTGAATTTTATATAAGAAGCAGCGTGGGCGTGGGCGGGATGCATGATGCGGGACGGAACCTCCTATGATGAACCGGACGATGAGAAAGAGCACGAGTTGTTTTGCTGCCCGTGTCAGACCGTGTGATCGCATTCATCGGAAAGTGTGTACATAGACACAGATGAAATATGGGTATGTATTATAACAGAAAACAGGCTTGCTTTCTTTGGGTTGCGTGATTCAGAACATAATTTTTGTGATTGGGGGAGCTAAATCCGATGATATGGCTTCTGCACCCGGAAAAAGTCGAACCATAAAGAATAACAGAAAAACATACACACCAGTATCGGATGTTAACAGCGCAACAAATGTAGACATTGCGCAGAGTGGTATACCGATGTCCGTTACTGGAAAGTTCTTTTCCAAATGAACTTACGATACGCATCCGCTGCGGCATGCAAATGACGGAAGGCAAGTCATACCAAGCCATTGCCGAACGGTCATACGTCAGCAGATTGACATGATGAAAAAAAAGAGAGAGCGAAGGATGGGACGATAGACAGTGATTGTGAGGGATATTCAAGTCGAACAAGGCCTGAGAATGCAAGTAATAAATAATAATTCGTGTGAGGCCGTCCTGTGACTCGGATAGGTGATAATGAGAGGAAGCCCGGTGAGGCGTGGGAAAAGGATTGAGGCGTTGACTAACCCTGTCGTTGTCTCTTCCTCCGACTTGTTCTCCTTTACTTTCTCCAGAATCATCATGGCCCGACGTGGTGCAGCTTGGTAAGCACAGGCGTCTGTCTTATCTAGTTTCTTCGTCTTACATTTCTTTCTTTCTCTTTCCTCCACCATCATGCGAAACAGGACTGCTACTGCCATTATCACACTCTTCGGAGCTATCACAAATTCTGTCCTCACCATCCAAGTGCTCGCAACATGGCGGTCTGTCAAGTGGGAGCCAGAGAGCGATTGGGAGCTGTCTGGCGATAAATGGCAGTTAACAGGCGTCAAGATTATTTGGGGTCTCCTTTCTCTCTACTTTGCCTCTGCTGCATCAGTCTGTGTGTTGGGTTTCCACGGCGTGCTAAAGGTATGTTTCTCTGCTTTATCATATCGCTGTTGCTGAACCCCCAAAATCGATGTATAGCACAAGCCCTCTCACGTTCGCTTCTACCGTGACTATTCGATAGCTGATTTCTCATTCTGTGCCTTCTTTACCGCTCTGGCAACCTATGCCGCCTTCTTAAGTCCTGCACGAGCAGGCGTCTGCGAGGCCTTCTCACACCATCCCGAGATGATGCGGGATATGCTCGAGATTGGTCTCAACCTTGAGAACTGCGAACAATGGCTGGAACGTGCTGTCTTTGCGGGATTGGCTTTCATGTTTGTCATTATGGTCATTCGAGTGAGTATTCTCTTTCTGTATTTTCTCTGCTTGTCTGCAGGGGCTTTGGTTGAACAAACCGTCTGACCCATATTGGACTACCATTGCCGCATCCGAATCGTGGCCTTGGGCCGGGTCCCATTAAGGTTACATCATCGACCCTGCTAAAGGGGTAAAATGAAACGGGCGTTTTGCGATATCCATTTCATTTACTGCTTGTCTTTCATTGAATATATGCTAACTAATATCAACTCCTCTAGCTTCATTTCCTACTGGCGGTATCGAATTACTATTCTCACCTCGCAAGACATCACCACTACCACCAACGTAGTCCGTCCTGCTCAACATCGCCTAAATCTTCATGTTTCTCCTCTTCTACCACTGCTACCGCATCAACATCAACTTTGTCAACAGCATCAACAATGACAAACCCACACTCCTTAAACGTCAATTCACATTCCAATTCTACGTCAGCTTCGCTGCCAATGCAACGTATCTTCGTGCTGCCGGGTAACAAGACGACTATCTATGACACTGACGTCGAGAATGGACTGGGCAACAACGGCGCCGAAATTGAGCTAGTGTATGCGCCAGTACCGAGACATTCATTACCGAAAGAGCTCCAAGATCAAGCGACAGAAGCATGGATTCCATCTCTGTCTTCATCATCGACACGATCGCGTCATCATCACCGACGACACCATCACCATAGTCATGAACGTCGAAGTGCATCCCGCGAGACGACTGGGAGGATCAAGCTGGATATTTCGCCCGATGAGGGCTTGCTACCTTCCTATGGCGATTTAGATAGGAAGGCTTGATCTCTTATTTTCCTCTCCCTGTCTAATATTTGTCTCTCTCTCCATTGCAAATCTTTTTTACTTCTCTCTTTGGCATTTTCTATTTCGTATTCCGCTTATGGATCATCATCACCACATACTGTGCACTCCTTCCTCATTTACCTTTTCACCTACGTCCTATCTACCCTCTACTTGGAGCTCTGCCGGTGTTTTTTTTTTTGGTTCTACTTTTGCCTTTCTCTTTTCTTTTCATGGCCGCTCGTTTTACTTTTCCCCTCTCAAGTGTATTACCTGTTTTTACGACCTCCCTTTAGGGCATGTTCATGTCTCTTTTTTGCTTTGTGTTTTTCTTCTATCTGTGTGGTTTTTTTGACTATTATTATGAATGTGAAAATGCCTTTTTTACCACCGCCACTTTCTCACTTTCTCGAAACCTGTCGCGCAACTGGATCTCGGTCAGATACGACTTGACTCGACGCTCTTGGTATAAGTAGTAGATGCGCTCTCATTCGTCAAGTTGTTCATTCTTCTTGTGTGTGCTTGCTTCGAGGTCCGGCTTTTTATTCACTTCACTTATATGGAAGCTTGTGGCGGTGGGACTCGGATCCTCTGTTCATACTCATCTTCAAGCTTAGATGTATAGTTTATTAAATAAACGCAGATATTCACAGCATAACTGGTTTTCTTTTTTTAGGTACAGTGGTATCTAGCCGAAAAGCCGATCAATGCTTGCACTTGTTTGCTTGGGACAAGGTCACAAGGATTGCAATTGTGCAATGTCCGACATCATTCTTCGACATCATCTAACGCTCTCTTCAAAGTCGTACATTCATTTGCGGTCCCATGGCGCCTGGTACTTTCCCTTGTATGCCTAGTTGCCCTTTCTCTCGGGGACAAGACAGGACTTTCCCATTTCCCATTTGTCATAGTATCTTATTTCGAACTAAAGAGCACACGGGTCTTGTTTCAAGTTTGCGCGTTGTTCTCATCTGTGACCGGGTCGCAACTGTGCTTAATTTTCGGATACTGCTTGTACTCTGCCCTCCTGGCTAGCATAGGCCTTTGATCAGCTTTGGTTGCTCAGGCTTCTTTTCACAAGCAAGGAGCCAGAATGGCTTGTTGCGCAACGACAAGTTCCTACAGCATCGATACCTCATTTGACTATCATAATGTAGAATGGGTGACGAGTCTATCTAGACGCCTTTTGACAATATCATGAACGTCGCGCCTCTGCATGCTATATTGGTTGCAGAAACATATGGCATTCAGATTCAGGCGACGCGTGTTTCGACCTTGTGTTGAATCGGCATGCAAGCATTGGGTCATGCAAAAAGGTGCCCTTTTATTGGTAAGATCAAGGTACCATTATATTTTAAATAAGCATACAATTCTCAAGCTCACACCGCATTCATTAATCAGATCTTGATTGTCTCATAAGAAAAAAGGCCTCGAAAGATGATTGATACATAAATCAGATAGATGGAACCGCGAAAGGTGTAGTTTCTGCTGGCACTATGTATATAAGTAACCCAAAGGCGACTTGTTTACGGTATGTTTCTTTCCATCTTTCCATCTTTCCAGGATTTTCGATTTTCACTCATTTTTTGACCGATGTATTTATCAGCACGTTCGGAACTTGGTGGTGCATTGGCGGGCCAAATCACGAATCAATCTGCTGTTCTGCCCAATCCTTTGACGCCCATGGCATTTCTCCCTCCTACTATTGCATATGAGCTGTCGCTCAATGCATATATCACTGTTTCTGCATTAACGGTATGCATTTTTTTTGCCAGTCTTCGTCCTTCCGTTCATGGTTGGTGATGAAAAAACTAGATTATGGTTTGGGAAATTCTGCATACCGTTGGCACAGACTACATTCTTTTAACCAAGTATAAAATCGGACTTCCTACTGTTGTGTATTTTGTGTCAAAGTGGGTCAAAACAACCTCATATTTTCGACAACTTTTGTAGTGCTCAACTTCCGGGACGTATTTGACAGATTGTCAACCTTTGGCTGGTTTCTGGGTTTGACCATCTTTGACAGTAAGATCATTACACTTTCTTCCGTAGAAACATCTCTTACGGAATAATTTTATGACGAAAGCCGCACCTTTTGGTGCTTGCGAGACCTTGGCTACAGCAACCATATATTTATGCAACATCTCAATCCAATCATCGTCGCTCCTTCTATTTTTCCGTGTGCGGGCATTGTACAGGACAAATAAGATCATTATTTGCTTATTCTTGCTCCTATGGGCAGGAGTTTGCTGTGCCGGTGTAATCAGCACGATGGGCCTGTCAGGAACCACTATTGGGCCCACTCAATACTGCACAGACAAAAGCGGGCCACAGAACACGTATATCTTCGCAATTGCCGTTTTTGTGAATGACACATTAACTCTCCTAGCGACTTCTTGGGGGTTGAAAGATATAACTTTGGGAGAAAATAAAACTTTTTGTGAAAATCTCCGAGCCATTACCATCGGTTCAAATCTCACAAGGTTTTCCAAGGCATTCTTACACGATGGGCAGAGATATTACTTGTACGTTCGCTTCACAGGCCGAATGATTAGCTTGCTTGCTCAACTTGCATTCTCAGGACTACTGTCGGGTTTTCCATTTTCGCTATCATAACCCTCTACCTTGAAGCCATTCCTTTGCCGCTCCGCATGGTAGTGGGCACCCTGGACGTCATGTTACTCAATGTCATGGCCTGTCGAGTCTTCACCAACACAAAACTTGGGCTGTACCGTGAAGGACCCGAGACCATTTGTTGTAGAGTGGTAAACGAGTATAGAGCCACGATACCGGTAACAGACGCAACCTCAGGTCCTGCCATGCATAATACATAGCACTTAATAGAATATCGGCTTAAATCCCTGTTTGCGTACTATTTGGCATGAGCGAGTGTCTGCCTAAAGATTCTGTAAATTTTAGGTACTTATTTAGATATTTATTAAAATCATTGCTCGTCAATTCGATGAAAACCACTCGAAAAAAATTAGGACTCTTATGTGGAACACATTATTTGCCAAATTACGGGGGGCCGACAGAATTGGATCGTACCGTTATAGTATGCCTGGTAATAAACACGTAATAGCATCTACTACCTCTGTAAATTTCTTTTCCGGACTAATCCAACTATTGTTCATCTCGCAAAGCATCACCGCTGAGACTACTTCGGTTCACTTTTCAGCTTGTAAGACCTTCTCCAGCAAGTCAGAATTGTCGTCTGCGTCTGTAATGTTTATACATAACCCTGGCAGGGCTTTAAGTGAGAGAATTTCCGAGACAATTTGATGGTCTAAATCATGCTTCCGTGCATCAATGTACCGCCCACCAGTATATAGATGGAAGTCCAAACGAAGACCGTCTACCGAGGTGGCGCCACGCATGCGCAATGTGTTCACTACGTCCATCCACTGGAAGTTTTGGCAACCCCAATATTCCAGACGATTCAAATTTGGTAACAGGACATTGTTTGACTTGTGTAGATCTTGGAAGAAGAGGTCCAAGATCAGATTCCACCCCAACAACCTCCGCTCTGCAGAGGATACTATGACGTGCTTGACAGTGTTAGGCATTCCTTCAAATATCTGTAGGAACTCATTATCTCTGAGATGGTTGACACCGGTAATCGTGACCTTGGTCAAGACAGTCTGTTGGATCCATTCTCGAAAGATGGCGACCATTTCTGAAAATAAGGTTGGTCCGTGTAGATAACTGCTGCCTCCCCAGAATTCTTTGAGGACGAGGGTGTCCAACGATGGGGCTTCCACGTATCGCAATATAATGTCCAGGATCGAGAATGGCAGTCCGCCCCGGTACGTGTGGTTTGCGCCGCCAAATGCCAGATTTCTGAGGTGAGGACGCACGATCTTCTTCAAAGGTGTTTTAGGAAGGTTCTCGCGATTCCCAGAAATCCAGAGCGTGCAATCAACCACACGAATGGCGTAGCAAAGTACGGTGAATGCATCTCGTATTGCAATCATGTCGAACCGCAATACTGTCAAGTACTGCCAGCAGTTGCCTAACCCTTGTGAAGGCTGGCCAAACATGCGAAGTGTCCTGAGAGTGGGAACGTCTGATATGGGGGCTGAAAACGTATCCCCGGCAAATTCGACGTGCTGTAATACTCTTGCAGATGCTGGAGATGCGGCAAAACCATCAAACAGTAGCTTCTCGGAGTTAGGGGAATGAACCCTAAGGCTACTCCATCGCGTGATGTACTTCAATACAAGCTCCACTATCGGTTTGATAGATGGTTTCGAGATGATGTATTCGTCAACTTCATAGATTGTGATGTTTACTGGCAGCCCGCCAGAACGACCCAACCAAGCTTCCACCATTTCCGGCATGGATTGTCCGCTGCTCGTCATGTCTCCATCAATTGGAATAACAATGGATGTCCAAAGACTTGGAGTGGTACGCGCAATATGTTGCCAATTTGAACACACACTCGTGAGGGTTGTCAATGATTTGGCCAACGCCTTTCCAGATCTCATGTATCCTTCCAATGGCTGGTCATGGTGCCCATGGGCAGGGTCTTTGGGAATGTGGGTATCGTCAACTTCGTCGTCAGCAGCTTCAATGTAACTTTCGAAGATCCGAGAGACTACCTCTACTGGGATGGGTCCAGAGAAGCGGTCGTGTTTGTTGTTAACTTTCGCTTTCGCGGCTTGGTATTTCGCCTTGAGATCGACCAATATGTCATGGGCGGAAAGGATCCGAGCCTCTAGCTCTAACAATTGGTTGCATGCCTCACACGGCTGTAGTCCTATCCCTTTGCAATTTTCCAATGCATTGTTGACCGTTAGATTCAACGAGGGGCAAAAGCAATCGTCCTGACAATTAGGAAGCTTGTAGCCAGTCATGATAAGATGATTGCTGTTGAGGAAACCAAGTTCAGACTAGACTCCAGTGCATATGAACGGAGTACCAACCACTTATCCTGCGTAGACTTGATAGTTAAGGCAGTTTAGTGAGATATACACGGTCTTGTGCACCCCTTTTCTGCTTCCTTTGTAGTTTCCCACTCTTCTTGCTTATGTATGAATGACCATGGGGTCGTATGTAGACGCGGGTCCGCCGGTGGCGCAGCTGTTTGGACGATTTGCTGAAAGCTATAATAGTGGAAGAAAGCGCCAAAATCCCCCAAATTATTTCTTTCAAAGGTTGGTCTAGTTGATGAGTGTATGAGTTGCATCATGGAAGAGATAAAGATTAGACGCGCCTTTTTGAACAATTCAGTACGGGCCGACGTCAAGCGTAGTATTTGGACTCCGATGTAATGCTCCCGGCTCCGATTGTTGCAGAGATCAATATTCTCATTTGCTCTGATTTGTGTGTTCAATCTGTGTCAGATGAAGTATACGTACTTAGTCAAAACATGGTCGTGGTGGAACACACCCGGCTATCTTGTAGCCCCGGAATTACCAAGGCGATTTACAGTGAAGCTCCTTTACGCGACTGTGTTTTTACTATTTTACATATTGTGCTCAGCGTTCCGTTTAAAACGCCCATAGGCTACAATGCACTAGCTATAGCACCTTCGTCGTCGTATTCACTCTGAGCAAATTGAATATCACATTCAGGAGGGATGTTACATTCCCTCGTGAAAGGCAAGTAGTATGCCTCTCTAAGATTGAGTATAAGTCGAGAGCCGAAGATGCACGGCGCAAAATTAGAGAAAGGCGATAGAGCAGAAGCAAATTCAGGCTATTTTCCTGGTAAGCAAAGAAATTCATTGTTTAATCATAAAAGGACGTACAGAAATATTCAGTGCAGTAAGAAGGCTCAGCAAGCAAACCGAAAAGAAGCTAATCCACCGGAAAATAAGTGAGATTGACATTGTGAGGACTTGTCAACACCGAGTGAAGCAACAGATGGGCACTCACAAAAATGGGAACGTGATGCTGTCCCTGAAGAGAATATATGCAAGCCTATGCAATCTGGTCGGCGGGAGAGAGGACCGATGAAAGGTTTTGATGGATAGATAATACTGGATAGCGACTTTGAACGAAAGTGATAAGATTAGTATCTCGAATACACCAATGGATATCCAAGCATAGAATGTCCATCTCGGGAAATATTTTGTCGAGCACAAGTGAATACCCAAAGGTGTTCCTCGGTCAGGGGCAGCTATTAAAGATATATGTCAGAAGTGTCTAGTATATACGTGAAAGGGACAATCGAGCGGAGGAACATATTTCTTACCGGTTCTGAAAAACGAACTGACGGTTATGATGGATAGCACAGAGATAACTTCGAACGCAAAGACGGAGCCGAGAGTGTAGATGATAGCTTCATCGTGAGAGTGCATACTCGAAACGCGAAAGACCATGATGCCTATACGGATTATATTCAAGAGACGATCTCAGTACTCTCCTATATACAAATAAAAAGGGAGGCTAATTACCCTGCATCGAGAAGGTGACTATTGTTGCCAAATAAGTTATTGTGAGATGGGCTACGGATAGATCACCTAAAATGTTTAATTGACGCTGGTTAGAAAGCCCTCAAATAAGGAGTGAAAATAAAAACTCACAGCTGATGTATATTAGTTGAACAACAACGTAAGTCCATAAATATCAGGTGGTACCTCTAACAAGAACATGTAAATAAGTAGCGGAAAGGATGAGGAAAACCAAGTTCCACTTGCATCAGGATTTGTGCTCGTAAGGTGACGCGCATAAACTTGAGAGTACACCATACAATTATAGTTAGCGAGCATACTGCAGTTAGGAATAAGACAGACACACTCACTGAACAGAGTATACCTATTCCAATAGGTACGACATCATGTCAACACAGGAAAATCTGTATGAAAACAAAAATGCGGGCTAACCCTTACATTTGTGAAGCCATTCCTAAGTATCGGTTCTGGAAAAGACATGATGAGTGAATACCGTATAGTTAAAACAAAAAAGAAACATCAAGTTCACCAGGACGAATAGGATATGGACTACAGACAATTTCCTTCTTTTCTACCATTTAGGAATCATGTCAGCTTTTGTAACTCGAACAAACCAACGAGAACAGTGTCACCCAAACAAAGTCAACCTTTATATGTTGAATTAATAGGCTCTTTTCGCTTGTCAGCCACTGTGCGTTGAATCACATACCTCGAGATCAAGAGTGAGAACTGAAAAAAGTTCGTGTGGGCATAGATCAAACCATTAAGCTAGATTACAACGCAAAATATAGCCACATACAATAGTCGAAAAGGGTACAAGTGGCCCCAGCAGCTGGACTCCAGGATGAGTTAGAGTAATGAGCACTGACAGCGACAAACTCACCTGCAAGGAAGGATGATAGCTGCTCTAAGTGCAGAGCCTTTACGGCGCTTTCATGCGGATCCATCTCACTGCCCTTGAGCAACCGGACGAATAATGAGTCCAAGAGTTTCTGGCTGATTGTCTCCTGGTGGTAGAGGGAAAAGTTCGATATATATCATGAAAATAACCATGCATACGTCGTGCACGCGCGGGACGTATTCTGTACGTAACCTTCGAATTAACCCATTTCATCATTACCCTGAGATGCAGATCAGAAGGTACTAAGCAAATTGAATCCAGGAGTGACAAGGGCGCCGACATGACATATATTACATACCAAGTAACTTAGAAGACGTACGAAATTGAATCGATGCGGCAGGAAAGCATAGGCAATTTCGTCACTGTCAGCAAATCCTTAGACGAGAGGTTCGTGTCTGATACGGCTAGTACGACAACCGCTCCCGTTAATGACTAGGCGAGCACGCCTTGAAACCAGAGGACTTTATTACCGCTTCACCGTAGCATTTAGTAGATATAAACAAGTACTAGCCTTTCGTAGAGTGGGAAAAATCTTCAGTGTGGCAAGGGTAGACATAGACCAGAACAGACCTTAGGCGGGTAAGCAAACATGCGAAGTGTGTACTTTGCCTTAATAACAATACACTACTTTCACCATCGCGTACAGGGCCAGTAGAATATCATAGAAAGAGTGTTAAGTCACTGTATGTGTATCCAGTGAAGCAGTAGAATGGAAGAACATAAAATATGTTGCAAGCCATAGGATTTTCCATTAGATTTCAGCCAGGTCTGGTAAACACACTTTTGTGAGGAAGGAAAGGCAACCAGAGAGACGACCTGTTTCAACCCGGTCAACGCGCCTTTTTCCAGACGTGAATCAAACACGCGGCACGGGCCGCCTGTGAACTCCGACTTGTTTTCGACTACATCTTCTCTCGGATTGCCTTGCTTTCCAAACACATCTGATTCCATTCGCTCATTGCTAGGCAGCTCTCTATAGAAATGTCGCAATATATAGACAGAAGAGAAGCCATGAAATCGTATCGTCCAAAAGCCGGTGTAAGTGGCATACACAATCCTGTTTATTGGAGGTCGGCCAATTGACGAACCTACTCCCTCGTAACCTATGCCCTCCAATATATACGACTTATTAGACGATGTCACCGGGTCTTAAGCGTGCTCGAGAACCATACCGCTTGAAGAATGCAATTTTAGGAATGTCACTGGCAGCGTTTGCCGTTGGTGTATGGGCTTATTCAATCAGCGCCGTGAAGCAAGATATATTCGACGACGTGGATGAGGAAGCAGAAGCATTGGCGTCTACAGGGTCTGGGACGGGATTAGGAGCTGGCGGTCTTGCTAAAGCAACTGAGGGAACCACAAATACAACAATTCCTTCCCCAACAGTTCCACCTCCAGCAACGACACCGACGAAATCTGTCATTCTTGAAGAAATTGCGAAGAAAGAATCATCAACATCGAACCCAAGAGGGCTATTACTGACACTAGACAACAAACTTCCGTGGTTACTTCAACAGCAAAGCAAGACCCTGGTGTGGGGTGCTCCACCAGTCGACAACATTGGAAAAATCACTCGACAATAAATTAGTTGAATTATTGTGTGGCAAACATAAACGGCATGACATTTCATCATTGGATGACAAAAGCAATACGAAAGCAAAGTGCAACGACAGCAGCATACATGAGGGAGATTGAGAGCAAAATAATTTATCGAGAACATAATACCACCTTTTCCACCCTTTGGATCTTAGCCAAGTCCCCATATTCCAGCTTTGCGAACTCCCTCAACAAGTGCATCTACGTTTCCCAGCATAGTGCCCAATAATTCCTTTTTCTCCTCAGTTGTTTTCCATTTGCCCCCCTCACGTTGATCTTTTCTATTGGAAACTTGGGACGTTTGGGCAATATTGACGTCGCCACTTTGAGGAGTGGGACTGACAACGTTCGTGTCCATGATTGACAAAACTCTGGCCTCGATATCTTGTGTGGACTCTGACAAGGAGAGCTGAGAGCGAGAGCGCGAATAACTGGAAATGGTAGAAGTCGATAGGCTCTTCCGGTGTGATGACCTGGCGTTGAAACTCCCTTTCTTGGGGCTTTGCGGGATATAGTCAACATCCTTTTTCAGCATCATCATTGAACGTAACTGGGGAAATTTAGCCGCTGAAGAGAACGAAGGTGAGTTTGTTGGTGAGCGGTAACTGTTGTAAGGCGTCAACGCCCGTTTTCCTGGCGATATGGAAGAGGGTTTCGGCAAGGCCACAGGGAAGGAATCCTTTGTAGGAGATGTTGGAACCGATGACGCGGCTGTTGACGATGAAGCATTGGATGAAGTAGAACAGAAAGAGCTTCCAGAAGTTGATCGGGAGGATACTGTGGACGTTGACGTCGACGTGTCAGTGGTCGAGGTTGAGAAAGAATAGGTCGAGGAGCCATAGCGCGATGTAGGGAGCATCGGCTTACTTGACAGGTACGGCTTTGAAGGGCGGACGGGAGTGGCAGGCGCCGTCGGAGGTGGCGTGGAGTGTGTTAAATTTACATCATTGGGTTGCGGCGTTTCGTCAAGTAAATAGAAGTATAAAAACTCCAAACATTTCATCCTAGGTTGAAGATTAGCCATGGTGATTTGAAAAAAGGACTCAGCGCGGCTTACCGGACTTCACGCGGTGTACCTGCTCGTTTGAGGATCTTGACCACTGAGTGAATGCCATTAGCCTCTTCGAATGAGCGAAGAGCATTAGTCGAATCGACTAGAATACAGAGAAGTGTATCAAGAGTGATAGACGTTAAATGAGGTGATCCATTTGACTTGGAGTTCGGATCAGCATCGATCGCTGAAGGAACATGACGGGAGGTTAGAAAGACCTCGAGCAACGTCTACAATGCGTGTCAGAAACTTAAACAAAAAAAGGTCTAATAAAAATTACCTCCAGGGCGCACCGTCTCCCTAAATATTGCTTACTCGGCATATGAATAAGAGCCACGCCCTGTATGAGAGACAGAGCCAAGGATAGCTGCGATATTATCTGCTCTACTTCCGAAGAATCGTCTGACGTATGCTGAGCGAAAATATTGGTTACGATGGGAAGGGGCTTACCGTCAGATACGCCCTTAATTGTGAGAGCTTCTAGCCTGGAAGACGAGATCAGCAGCCAAGGAAGCAATTTAGATGGAACTGTAGGTGAAATGAGTTTTCAAAGGTTTACTCGACACACAAAAAGTCCAACATACTATTGCACTCGAATGTGTGTTGCAAAGCGAGGAACACATCTTTGGCTAAAGAATCGTTTTCTGTGCTAAAACAAGCTGTTGCGAGGTGTCTCTCTATGGCTCGCAATGCTTGCATCTTAGATTTAGAGGAGGATCTAGGCGAAATAAGCTACCAATGCCTTGTGGTTACTAAAAGCTCCCGTAATTTCAACATTGAACGATGACACGTACTTCGTCAAGAGAATTCTGTAAACTCTCTCTGGTGGCCTCCATCGCCTCCTCCAGAGACATTATTCGTTGGGTACCTTCAAAAGAACGTGGTTTGTGGTTAAATCAAGATGAAAAACGTGGTTAGGGGGTGTCGTGGTTGACAAGAATGTTTGGATCTGCCTTGTGTTTCTCGGTTCCAAATTTGGAACGCGCTTGGCACACGTGATCGCGACACAGAAAAGAAGATTTCTAACTCAGTCCATAACTCCGATGACAGCATGCCGAATGAGCCTATCAGGTCCGACGTTGTGTCGATGTCCAAAGTCAAAATTATGTCGCCAGATATCCTCATCATTACAAACCGGCGGCCACAAATATACCTCTATCAGAGAGACGGAGTACACTTTTCCTGGCCGGCCTGATGCTGTCCTGTATTCGTCCAAATCTCGGCGGTTTCTTTCTCACCTGCGGAGATTAGGAACAAAGTTGACAACGGGTGTATTCTCAGGTCTATCCCTCCGCTTTCTCTCGAACATTTCGTAGGGATACCCTATACACTTTACCAGCCTGATATAACTGCGGCAACTTCATACACATACTAGCCATATTCACCACGGATATCATGTCTCCTATCACAACAGTGAGTTGAGAAACTGTCAGGTTGCGAATGCTCCGGTTCGAAGGGCACTCATATTTCCCGCACCCTTTGGTAGCAATGGTCACGGCTCATTCGTTTTGTCGCCTCGGAGACCTTTAGAGTCCACATCGGAGAGCCAGTAGATCCCAATCTCGATGGTCAGTATGATTACTTCAATCATGGAATGCCTTACGAGCTAGAAGTGTGTGTTCCAGTCGGTCTCGCTGCTTACCAGGGCAAACCAATCAAAGCCTATGAAATCATTGGCTCAGCCTTGGACCCAGCAGCCACCGTCTCCAAGAAAGTTCTTACTGTTTCCCGGTTGCTCAGCCCTTTGTCGAACGAGGAAATCAAAGTTGTTCGATGCTTAGGATTAAACTACTCCGATCATGCCGTGAGTTCTAATATCCGCCTCAACATACCATCGTGTGCTAACCACGCTGAACAGGCTGAAGCGAAAATGGCTAAGCCTGCGTAAGTATCAGCAACTCCGGAAGTCGAGCGATATTGACCGCATTATTCTAGTTTTCCCGTTCTCTTTTATAAGCCAGTCACGTCCCTTGTTGGTCCCCTCGCACCAGTCATCATCCCACGAGCAGCTCAGCCACCAAAAGATAATCTTCCCGATTATGAAGTGGAGCTTGTCATTGTTATTGGTAAGGCTGCAAAGGACGTATCTGAGGCAGACGCTTTGGATTATGTTCTTGGTTACACTGGCGCAAACGACGTTCGTTATCATTAAACTATTATCTTGGATAAGTATAATTAAAAAATTTGTAGGTATCATTCCGTAAGCACCAACTCGCTGTCTCGCAATGGGGTTTCTCGAAGAGTTTCGGTGGGTCTCTTGCGTGGTATTTTAGACATTCAATATCTCTAATTGCGACTATTCGATGCAGACAACACAAATCCATTGGGACCTTGCCTTGTATCTAACAAAGTAATCCCTGATCCTCAAAGTGTACTCTTGAAGACCACAGTTAACGATGCCATTGTTCAAGACGGCACTACTGCGTAAGTGTATCCACTCTATATTACATCTTAGTATATTACTATAATAATGTATACGTCACAGTGAACAAATTTTCAACGTGCGTCAAACAATCGCATTCCTCTCTCAAGGCACTACTTTGGAACCCGGAAGCATCATCTTGACCGGTACGCCAAAGGGAGTCGGGTTCGTAAAGAATCCTCCCCTGTATCTCAAGGACGGCGACAGAATGTCCGTATGGGTCGGGCATGGGATTGGTAGTCTGTTCAACGAAGTAAAAGAAGAGAGAGCAGTCGGCCTAGCCAAACTTTAAACCGGAGTTGTTGTCTTTTGTTTCAAGATGTAAAG
>Ga0247779_1000400_pt1 | contig 28998 bp, 29 predicted proteins | sample UWRJL221509R5_FD_179925 | JGI IMG/M metagenome (GOLD analysis project Ga0247779, IMG submission 179925) | Plant litter microbial communities from Arlington Agricultural Research Station in Wisconsin, United States - UWRJ-L221-509R-5 | ecosystem: Environmental > Terrestrial > Plant litter >...
CATAACCTTTGAGTATGACTTGAGTTTGCGGGCGCAGCGGTCGCCTTGCCTCCGAGAAGAACAACAAGGGCTGATGGGAGGATGCCGGCTTGAGGGCAGCAGAGTTAGGCGCGATTCAGGGACCGATCCATCAGCAGGCCTCGCCGCTTCGGCAATACGAGCAACAGGTGCGACAGCACGGTGTGGACCCGGCGCCCCAGCCGGCCCCGCTGGACACGACGATGTTCAGCTCCTCGCCGCTGCAGGACCTCCGCGCGCAAATCCGCAACGAACTGATCTACGACCCGAAACCGCTGGTGCCCCAGGCGGAGCCGGTCTCGACCGTGCACACGCCGCCCTGGTCACACGGCAGCCACCGAATGCTGACGGAGCCCGGGCTCAGCCTCAGCGTGGACCTGGGCCCGCTGCTGTGGATCCATGCAGACCGTGGCGCGCCCGGGCAGGTCGGCCTGCTCCTCAACGAAGTGGCCTGAACTCACCGGGAGGGGGTTGCATTCGTTCATGGAATGCAATCAATGCGGCTTGCGAATGCTTGTTTATTTATGTTTCGCGAATGACCCTTTGAGCTTTTGCCCGTTTTTCCGCGGCGCAGCAAAACCTAAAGTTCGTTCCATGGACGAAGCGAGACAAGCCGGATCCAACAACCACTGAAAGGATTCACCATGAACACGCTGAACAAGTTCCTCGCCGCTGCCGCCACCGTTACCGTGCTTCTGAGTGGCAACGCTGCCTTGGCGGATACCAGCCGCGCCCAAGTCGTCGCCGAGCTGGCCCAGGCCCGCGCCGACGGTTCGATCGCCTCGCTGAACAGCGATGACAGCGAACACTTTCTGAAGGCACCGGTCGCTGCCACGACGGCAAAGTCCGCCGCTCCGGCCGTTGCAAGCAACTCCAACCTGCCGAAGACCCGCGCCCAGGTGATCGCCGAGCTGCGCGCCTCTCAGAACGACGGCACCTTGGCCCTGATGCACAGCGAATTCGCCGGTGACCATATGCGCCTGGCGGTGATGCAAGCCCAGAAGGCCGCTGCCACCGCGATGGCCGAATAAGCAGTCCGCAAGACCGAATTGAACGGGCGACGCGCAAGCGTCGCCCGTTTTTTCGTTCGGGTAGATGTCCGAAAACGGCCGGCGAGGTGTCGCTCCCGATGGGAAGATCAGCGCTCGATTCCCTCTGCCAAGACCCGCCGATGCCGACCCAATCCACACTCGCCGCCACCTTCCGCTCGCTGCACCAGAGCGGCCTGCTCCTGCTGCCGAACTGCTGGGACGCCGGCAGCGCCCGCCTCATGGCCGCCCAGGGCGCCCCGGCACTGGCCACCAGCAGCGCGGCCGTCGCCTGGGCGCTCGGCTATGGCGACGGCGACCAGCTACCCGTGCCGCAGTTGACGGCCTGCCTCTCCCTGATCACCCGCCGCCTCGAGGTGCCGCTGACGGCCGACATCGAGGGTGGCTATTCGGACGACCCGGCCGCCGTCGGCGCGACGGTCGCGGCCGTCATCGACACCGGCGTCGTCGGCGTCAACCTGGAAGACGGCCGTTCGCCGCCGGCCTTGCTGGCCCGCAAGATCGAGGCGGCCCGCGCCGCGGCCGAGCGCGCGGGCGTGCTGCTGTTCATCAACGCCCGCTGCGACGTGTTCCTGAAGGGCCTGGTGGCGCCCGAGCAGCGCGTGGCCGAGACGCTCGCCCGTGCCGAGCTTTACCGCGCGGCCGGCGCGGACGGCCTGTTCGCCGCCGGCGCCCGCGAGGCCGCGGACATCGCCGCGCTGGCGGCCGGCACGCCGCTGCCGCTGAACATCCTGGCGCTGCCCGGCGTGCCGAAGGCGGACGAACTGGCGCGCCTCGGCGTTCGCCGTCTCACCTCGGGTTCCGGCATCGCCGAATCGGTGTACGCCCGCATCGCGACGCTGACGCGCGGCTTCCTGACCGAAGGCGACAGCGCGGCGCTGTCCGCCGATGCGCTCGCCTACGGCGAGCTCAACACCTTGATGAGCTAAGCGATCTTCCAGGCCGAACGCGGCCCTTCGCGCCCGACGCGATCCAGTGCGGACGCGACGATCGCGTCCAGCCCCGCCGCCGGGATGCTCAGCTCCGTGCCGGTGCGGAACTCCCAGCGCTCGCCGTAGCGCAGCCACACCGCATGCTGCAGGGCCGGGCTGCCGCCGACGTGCAGCGCGAGCCGGCCCTCGGCATCCGTGCCGCCCAGATAGATGTTCGCCGCCGGCAGCGGGTCGTCCGGCCCGGCCAGCCAGGGCGTGGCCGGCACCAGGGCCGGCTCGGCATAGACGCCGGCATTCAGCGCGTCGCTGAGGCCGCGACGGTTCTGCGACAGCGCCACCATGCTGAAGTGCACATGCCCGGTCTGCGGCGCGATCTCGCGCTGCAGCTGGATCTGGCCGACGATCTCGTCCACCGCCCAGCTCTTGGGATCGCTGTCCTTGGTGATGCGGCTGGTGTAGAGGCCTGCCCAGATGTGGCGGCCCTGCGGGTTCTGCGCGCGCCAGTACTGCAGCAGCGGGCCGAAGCCCTGGCCCGCCATCGTGCGCGACCAGTACAGCTGCGGCACCAGGTAGTCCATCCAGCCCTGCGCCAGCCACAGCTCGACGTCGGCGTAGAGCTTGTCATACTGGCTGTAGCCGCTGATGCCCGCCGGCCGCAGCGCCGGCTTGCCGATGCCGAAGGGGCTGACGCCGAAGCGCACCCAGGGCTTGGTCGCCTTGACCGTCTCGTGGATGCGCTGCACCAGCTGGCTGACGTTCTGGCGCCGCCAGTCGGCGCGGGCGAGCTTGCCGCCCGAACCGACATAGCGCTGCCACGAGGGCTCGTCGGGGAAATCGATCTCGGTCTTCGAATCCTTGCCCTCGGTGACCGGGTAGGGATAGAAGTAGTCGTCGATGTGGATGCCGTCGACGTCATAGCGTCGCAGCACGTCCTGGAACACGGCGATCGTGTGATCGCCCGCTTCGGGCTCGCCCGGGTCCAGCCAGAGCTGGTCGCCGTAGGTCTTGACCCAGGCCGGGTGCGTGCGGCTGACGTGGCCCTCGGCCGCGGGCGAGGCGGCGCTGCTCTGGCGCGCGCGGAAGGGGTTGAACCAGGCGTGCAGTTCCAGGCCACGCTTGTGCGCTTCGCTGATCCACAGGGCCAGCGGGTCGTAGTAGGGCGAGGGCGCCTGGCCCTGCGTGCCGCTGAGGTACTCGCTCCAGGGCTCCAGCGGGCTGTCGTACAGCGCGTCGGCGGCGGTGCGCACCTGGAAGATGATCGCATTCAGCTTCAGCGCCACGGCCTGGTCCAGGATCGCAAACATCTCGGCCTGCTGCTCGGCCCTGGACAGGCCCTTGCGGCTGGGCCAGTCGATGTTGGCGACGGTCGCCACCCAGGCGGCGCGGAACTCGCGCGGCGCGGCCGGCGGCAGCGCGGCCAGCTCGGGCGCTGCCTGCAGGCGCGAGCCCGGCGCCCGGCTGGGCAGCGTGGAGCAGGCGCTCAGCGCCAGCGCGGAGGACAGCAGGGTGCGGCGGGACAACAAGCTCATCGGATCAGACTTTCACGAACCAGCGTTTTTTCCATAGGCCCCAGGCGATCGCGTACATCACCAGCACGAAGCCGATCGCGAAGACCAGCGAGGCATTGACCGGCGCCAGGCTCGAAGCCTGGAGCGGCGCGAACAGCGTGCCCTTCAGCGTCAGGCCCGTATCGAACTTCACCAGGATCAGGATCCGCCCGATCAGGCCCGACAGCGCGAAGATGAACAGCGCGTTCATGCCGAACACGACGAAGGGTTTCATCCAGCGGGCCACGCGCTCGCGCGCCATCGGCAGCGGCATCGCGTCCAGCAGCCAGTAGAAGACGCCGAAGACGATGCAGCCCCAGCCGGCCATGAACACCGCGTACGACGGGGTCCAGAGGTTCTTGTTGATCGGCATCAGCCAGGCATCGCCGAGCTGGCCCAGCCACAGCAGCGCGAGTCCGGCGACCAGCAGCCAGATGGCCTTCTCGGCCGGCAGCCGGTTCTTCGCCGCCAGCCAATGGCCCACCAGCACGCCGAACAACTGGCTGGCCACCGCCGGCAGCGTGGACATCAGGCCCTCCGGATCCCAGGTCTTCGCCTGCACCCACAGGTGGCCGCCGAGCAGCGTGCGGTCGATGAAGGCGCCCAGGTCCTCGCCCTTGGCGAGCGAGCCGGTGTGCAGCACGCCGGCGGCGTCGGGCACCGTCGCGTTCAGCATCGCCACCGCGTAGACGGCCAGCAGCCCGACGATCCAGCCGATCTGCTGGCGCCAGTTGAAGTACAAGACCAGCGGCGCGGTCAGGATGGTGCATAGGCCCAGGCGTTGCAGTACCCCTGGGATGCGCACCGTGGCGAAATTGAAGTGCGGGAACAGGTTCAGCAAGAGGCCGATGACGATGATCGTCAGCCCGCGGCGGATCGTCTGCATCAGCAGCGCCCGCTTGTCGTCGCCCAGCGCCGCGCGGCGGCCCAGACTCATCGTCATCGAGATCCCGCTGATGAAGACGAAGAAGGGGAAGATCCAGTCGGTGAAGGTCCAGCCGTTCCAGGCCGCGTGATCCAGCGGGGCGTAGAGGTGCTCCCAGTCGCCGGGGTTGTTGACCAGCAGCATCGCCGCCACGGTGAAGCCGCGGAAGGCGTCGAGCGAAAGCAGGCGGGTTGTCTTTGTCATTCCTTCTTGCCGAAGCCCTCGGGAATCTTGATCAGCGCGGCCATCGCGAACGAAGGGATCGTCGCCAGCAGCACCCAGCCGAAGAAGTTCACATAGCCCAGCTGCTGCTGCAGCCAGCCGCTCCACATGCCCGGCAGCATCATGCCCAGGGCCATGAAGCCGGTGCAGATCGCGTAGTGCGCCGTCTTGTGCTCGCCCTGCGACACCAGGATCATGTACATCATGTAGGCGGTGAAGCCCAGGCCGTAGCCGAACTGCTCCACGGCCAGTGCCGCGCTGATCAGCACCAGGCTCGCCGGCTTGAACCAGGCCATCGCCAGGAACACCGCGTTGGGCACGTGCATCGCGAAGATCAGCGGCCACAGCACCCGCTTGAGCCCCATGCGCGAGACGATCCATCCGCCCAGCAGCCCGCCCAAGGTCAGCGCGATCAGGCCGACGGTGCCGTAGGCGATGCCCACTTCCTTGGTGTGCAGTGCCAGGCCCCCGGCGTCCGTACCGTCCAGCAGGAAGGGCGTGGCCAGCTTCAGCAGCTGCGCCTCGGGAAAGCGGTACAGCAGCAGGAAACCGAGGACGACGAGGATGCGCGGCTTGGCGAAGAAGAGCTTGAAGATGCGCAGGAACTCGGCCGGCGTCATGCGGCCCCGCTCGGCGCGTCGGTCGCTGGCCGGGCGCGGCAGCATGAACTGGTGCCAGACGGCCGCGGCCAGGAACAGGCCGCAGAGCACGAAGAACACGATCACCCAGGCGGTCTTCATGTCGCCCAGCCGCTCCTGAAGCAGGCCGGCGAGGTAGACCAGCATGCCCTGGCCGGCGATGTTGGCGAAGCGGTAGAAGGTGGAGCGCACGCCGACGAAGGCGGCCTGCTGGTGCGTCTGCAGCGCCAGCATGTAAAAGCCGTCGGCCGCGATGTCGTGCGAAGCCGAGGCGAAGGCCATCAGCCACAGCACCGCCAGCGTCATCCGGAACGGCATCGGCCCGGGAATGGTCAGCGCCACCAGCGCCAGCGCCGCGCCGACGACGAACTGCAGCACCACCGTCCAGCCGCGCTTGGTGCCCACCATCTCCACCAGCGGCGACCACAGCGGCTTGATCACCCAGGGAAGGTAGAGCCAACTGGTGTAGAGCGCGATGTCGGCATTCGAGATGCCGAAGTTCTTGTACATGATGACCGACAGGGTCATCACGACGACATAAGGAATGCCCTGCGCGAAGTACAGCGTGGGCACCCAGGCCCACGGAGACCGGACGGTCATGCCGCTTTCGTCAAGGCGCGGCGGATGCTGCCGTCCGCGGCTTCGAGCTGTGCGCGTGCCTCGTCGACGCTGATGCCGTTCTTCAGCGCCACCACCGCCACCTTCACATGGTGGTCGCACTGCGCCAGCACCGCTTTCGCCGCCTCTTCGCTCGCGCCGCTGGCGCGCACGGTCAGCGCCAGTGCGCGGCGCACCAGCTTCGCATTGGTCGGCTTGAGGTCGACCATCAGGTTGCCGTAGACCTTGTTCAGCCGCACCATCAGCGCGCTGGAGAAGGTATTCAGCGCCATCTTCTGCGCGCTGCCGGCCTTCAGCCGCGTGCTGCCGGAGATCACCTCGGGCCCGGTGTCCAGCGTGATGCCGATCTCGGCCTGGGCGGTGACCGGCGCGTCCGCGTTGTTCGCGAAGCCGATCGTCAGCGCGCCGGCCGCGCGGGCGGCGGCGATCGCGCCGAGCACATAGGGCGTGCCGCCCGATGCGGCCAGCGCCAGCACGACGTCGTTCGCCGTGGGCTGCAGCGCCATCAGGTCGGCGCCGCCCTGCGCGGTGTCGTCCTCGGCGCCTTCGACGGCGACGAACATCGCCGACTGGCCGCCGGCCAGGATCGCCACGGCCCGCTCGCGCGGCCAGGAGAAGGTCGGGTACAGCTCCACGCTGTCGAGCACGCCGAGGCGCCCCGAGGTGCCTGCGCCCGCGTACAGCAGGCGGCCGCCCGCCTTGATCCGTGGCAGTGCCTGCTCCACCGCCTCGGCCAGCCGCGGCGCGGCGGCCTGCACGGCCTTCACCGCCTCGAACTGGTCGTCAACGAAGGCGTTGACAAGGTCCGGCGTGTCGTAGAGATCGAGGTCGGGGTGGCGAGTGCTGGGGGTTTCGGTCTTGAGCATGGTGGGCAGGGACTCTAGTGGCGGCATCGGAGCGTCGCCAATGCCGTCAGGCATTGTCCCCATAACTGGAGGTAATCAAAATATCGTGGGCGGCTTGTAAGGTCCGCCGGTCGGCCGGCGACACAGCGGTGCAAGCCCCATTGCCCCAATGCGGCCTGTACCTCTTCCTCAACCTTCCTGGAGACATCCACCATGCAAGCCAAGTCCGCCCTGACCATCGCCGCCGCTGCCGCCGCCCTGTTCGCCTCCGCTGGCATCGCCACCCCCGCCGCAGCCGCCGACGACGGCGCCGTCCACTGCGCCGGCATCAACAGCTGCAAGGGCACCGCCGAGTGCAAGACCGCCAAGAACGATTGCAAGGGCCAGAATTCGTGCAAGGGCCAAGGCTGGGTCAGCAAGGCGTCCGCCGCCGAGTGCACCAAGGCCGGCGGGACCGTGGCCAAGTAAGCATGACGACGATCTCCGGCTTCGGCCTGGGCCTGCGCCCGGAGCACTACACAGCGCTGGCCGAGCCGATCGCGCCGGCGCTGCGGCCCGACTGGCTGGAGATCCTCAGCGAGAACTACATGGTCGCCGGCGGCCGGCCGCTGCATCACCTGGACCGGCTGCGCGCCGAGTACCCGATGGTGATGCACGGCGTCTCGCTGTCCATCGGCAGCGCCGATCCGCTGGACCTGCGCTACCTGCGTGAGCTGAAGGCGCTGGCCGACCGGGTGCAGCCGGCCTGGGTGTCCGACCACCTGTGCTGGGCCGGCGTCGACCATCGCAATCTGCACGACCTGCTGCCGCTGCCGCTGACCGAGGACGCGCTGGGCCATCTGCTGCCGCGCATCGCCCAGGTGCAGGACATCCTCCAGCGCCCGCTGGTGCTGGAGAACGTGTCCAGCTACCTGCGCTTCGCCGCCGACGAGATGGACGAGGCCAGCTTCATCGCCGAGCTGGCACACCGCTCCGGCTGCCAGTTGCTGCTGGACGTCAACAACGTCTACGTGTCCAGCCGCAACCATGGCTTCGACCCGCGTGCCTACATCGACCGCCTGCCCGCCGAGCACATCGTGCAGATCCACCTGGCCGGGCACGAGGACCACGGCGACATCGTCGTCGACACCCACGACCACCCGATCTGCGATGCCGTCTGGCAGCTGCAGGCCTACACGCTGCGGCGCATCGGCGAGCGGCCGACGATGATCGAGCGCGACGACCGCATCCCCCCCTTGCCCGAACTGCTGGCCGAACTGGCGCAGGCGCGCGAGCTCGGGCGCACCTCTGCCAGGTTGGCCGCATGAGCGAGGCGCTCCGCGAACAGCAGCGCGAACTGCAGGCGGCGATCTGCGACCCGATATCGCCGGGCAGTGCCGGTCTGGCTATCTATCGCGAGGCCTACGTCGCCCGCCTCGTCGCCGCACTGCGCGACAACTACCTGGTGCTGCACCGCGCGATGGGCGACGAAGCCTTCGACGCGCTGGCCCGGGCCTACCTTGCCGTGCACCCGTCGCCGCACCGCTCGATCCGCTGGTTCGGCGACCGCCTGGCCGAATTCATGGCGGCGGGCATGCAGGAAGATCCTCCGCCCCCGGCGCTGGCCGACCTGGCCCGGATGGACTGGGCGCTACGCGCCGCCTTCGACGGGCCGGACGATGCGCCCGTCGACGCGACCGCACTGCAGGCGCTGCGGCCCGAACAGTGGCCGGCGCTCGTCTTCCGCCTGCACCGCTGCGTGCAGATCCTGCCGCTGGCGTGGGCGATCGAAGCCGTCTGGCGAGCGCTGCGCGCCTACGACCCGGAGGCGGGCGAGCCGGCACCGGAGCTGCCCGCACCGCAGGCGGCGGCGCACGAGCTGCTCATCTGGCGCCAGGGACTGGAAACGCGCTGGCGTGCGCTGGCATCGGACGAAGCCGCGCTGCTCGGTGCTTTAGCTGCCGGCCGCAGCTTCGAAGCGATCTGCGCGCTCGCCGCCGAGCACACGGAGGATGCCGCCGCCACCCTCGTCGTCGGCCTGCTGCGGCGCTGGCTGGCCGATGGCTTGCTCACGGCGGTTGCCGTTCAGGATCCGGCGTTGTAGCTCGCGGCCTGGCCGACGGTGCGGGTCGCCACGATCGATCCGTGCTGGTTCAGTTCCGGCGCTACGGTACCCCGAACGAGGATCTTCCAGTTCAGCGTCAGCGAGCAACTGGCCACCGGCGACAGCGACGGGTTGTTCTGGCTGGCGTTCACGCTTGCATTGTTCAGCGCCGTGTCCAGGGCCAGTGTCGAGATGTGGAAGAGGCTCGGGTCCCTGGCATCTTGCTGGGGGCCGAGCAACACGTCCTTGCTTGTGAAGCTGCTATGGTCCGAGCGCGTGCAGCTGGCATCGGTCGTGAGCGTGACGTTTTGCAGATCGTCGGAGGCGAATTGCACGTCGAACTGGCCGGTCGAGCGGCGGATCTGCAGTACGCCCACAGGTGACGTGATCGAGAAGGGCTTCGGCATGGTCACGACGTTCGGGTAGACCAGCCCGTTGCGCACGAAGTTGACGGTGATGCGCGGCTGCGCGTTCGCATCGGCGAAGTCTGTCACCCAGCGCTGCCGGTTGCCGGACTCACCGCGCAACTTCACCGGCGGCGCGTCGCCGTCGCTGGCCGTCAGGCTGTCACCGGGGCTTGGCAGTAGCGTGGTCAGCAGGTTGGCGCTCTGGCTCAGCCAGGCGTCGACGTGGACCCTGCCGTTGGCCTGCGTGATGGTGAAACGCGGGCTGACGTTGTCCGTCGAGACCGTGTTCGACTCCTTGCAGTTGAGCAGCGCGCAATCGAATCCCTCAAGGGGGTTCGGGACGATGTCCTCGGCCACACCGCCCCCGCCGCAGGCGGTCCCCAGCAGGGACGCCGCCACCATGATCGATCTTTTGAACATTCCGCTCCCCGTCACGTTCGTTTGTCTGTCTGTTAAGTTTTTCTTCCGTGGGCGCATTCTGCAGAACTTTTTCGGCCGAGGCATGATGCGGGCCGGACCGTATTCAGAAAGCCCGACCATGACCCGCTTCGCAAGCTTCTTCACCCTCATCGGCCTGGCGCTGGCCGCACAGCACGCCTCCGCCGCATTGGCCGTCGGTGCACCGGCGCCGACCTTCACGACCGAAGCCGCCGTCGGCGGCAAGGCCTTCAAGTTCAGCCTGGCCGAGACGCTGAAGCAGGGCCCGGTCGTGCTGTACTTCTATCCGAAGTCCTTCACCCAGGGCTGCACGGTGGAAGCGCACAACTTCGCCGAGGCCACCGACAAGTTCAAGTCGATGGGTGCCACCGTCATCGGCATTTCCACCGACAACATCGAGACGCAGAAGAAGTTCTCGACCGAGGAGTGCCGCGACAAGTTCGCGGTGGCCGCCGACGCGGACGGCAAGGTCGTCAAGGAGTACGACTCGGCGCTGAAGATCATGCCCGGCCATGCTGACCGCGTGTCCTACCTGATCGGCCAGGACGGCAAGGTGGCCGCCGTTTTCTCGAGCCTGAGCCCGGACGGCCACGTCGAGACGATGCTGAAGGCCGTCGAGCAATTGCGCGACGGCAAAAAACACTGATCAAAAAGGCTAGGAAACCCGTGCCGGCGCGGCTTTGCCGCCACGCCGGCTGACCTGATCCGCGCCAAAATGCCACCCGACACAAGGTGGGAGTGGCTTCAACGATGATGGTCGAACAGGAATCCGCGCTGCCGGCACGGACCAAGCTCGTGGACGAGGTGGCGCGCGTGCTGCGCCAGCGCATCTACGGCGGCGTCTATCCGCCGGGCGAGTTGCTGCGGCAGGTGCAGCTCTCGCAGGACCTGAACGTCAGTCGCACACCGCTGCGCGAGGCCTTGCGCCTGCTGCAGAGCGAAGGCCTGGTGGCCGCCGAGGGCGCGCGCGGCGTCAGCGTCGCCCGAGCCGACCGCGGCCGCCTGATCAACGCCTACTCGCTGCGCGAGATGCTGGACGGCCTGGCCGCCCGCCAGGCCGCCGAGAAGAACGCCGGCCGCGCCCGCGAGCGCCTGGAGCCGCTGCTGGAGCAGCAACTGGCGACGTTGACGCCCTGGTCGCCAGCGGACTACGTGCGCTTCAACGTCGACTTCCACATGGCCGTGATCGAGCTGGCGGAGAACGAATTCCTCGCCGCCCAGGCCGCCGTCGTGCGGCTCACGGCCACCGTGTTCGCGCCGTCCGTGCTGGTCTGCAGCGAGCGCGCCCGCCCAGCCGTCGACGAACATCGGCTCGTCGTCGACGCCATTGCCAGCGGCGACGGCGACGCCGCCGAGCGCGTCAGCCGCGCCCACATCCGCGCGACCATCGATTGCCTGAAGGCGGACCACCGGGAGCGATGAGCCCACTCTTCCTGGCCCGGCGGCTGCTGACTCTGCTGCTGACCTTGTTCGTCGCCTCGCTGCTGGTCTTCGGCGTTCTGGAACTGTTGCCCGGCAACGCCGCGCAACTGCTGATGGGCCCCGACGCGGCGCCCGAGGCGGTGGCGGCGCTGGCCGAGAAGCTGGGGCTGAACGACGCCGCTATCACGCGTTACTTCCACTGGCTGACCGGCCTCTTGCGCGGCGACCTGGGCGAGAGCTACGCCTACGGCACGCCGGTGGCGACGCTGATCGCCGAGCGGCTGGCGCTGACGGTGCCGCTGGCCCTGCTGGCGATGGCGCTGGCGGCGCTGCTGGCGCTGGCGGCCGGCGTGTTCGCTGCCTCGCGCCACAACCGCCTGGGCGACTGGCTGGTCTCCGCGCTGAGCCAGCTGGGCATTGCGCTGCCGAACTTCTGGTTCGCGATCCTGCTGATCCTCGTCTTCTCGGTCGGCCTGCAATGGGTGCCGGCCGGCGGCTTTCCCGGCTGGGGCGAAGGCGTGAGGCCGGCGCTGCAGGCGCTGGCGCTGCCGGCCGTGTCGCTGGCCGTCGTGCAGGCGGCGATCCTCGCCCGCGTGACGCGCGGCGCGGTGCTGGAGCAGCTGCACGAAGACTACGTGCGCACGGCGCGCGCCAAGGGCCTGTCGCGGCGCAGCGCGCTGTGGGGCCATGTCTTGCGCAACGCGATGGTGCCGGTGACGACGGTGATGGGCCTGCAGTTCGCCAACCTGCTGGCCGGCACCATCGTGATCGAGAACGTGTTTTACCTGCCTGGGCTCGGCCGGCTGATCTTCCAGGCCATCGCCAACCGCGACCTGACCGTCGTGCGCGACTGCGTGATGCTGCTGGCCGCGATGGTCGTCGCGGTCAACTTCGTCGTCGACCTGCTGGCCGCCTGGATCGATCCGCGGCTGCAGCAGCAAGGGCAACGAGCATGAGACGCATCAGGACCAACGCCAAGCTGAGCCTGGGTTTCGTGCTGACGGTGGCGCTCTTGCTGACGGCGCTGCTGTCGACCGTCTGGACGCCCTGGCCGACCGGCGAGCTGGACGTGCTCGCCAAGCTGCAGCCCCCCGGCGAGGCGCACTGGCTGGGCACCGACAGCCTGGGCCGCGACGTCGCCAGCCTGCTGATGGCGGGCGCGCAGGTGTCGATCGAGGTCGGCCTGATCGCCGTCGCGATCGGCCTGGGCCTGGGCACGGCGCTGGGCCTGCTGGCGGCGGCGCGCGGCGGCTGGATCGACGAACTGTTGATGCGCGGCGCCGACCTCGGCTTCGCCTTCCCCGCCATCCTGACCGCGCTGCTGTTCACGGCGGTGTTCGGTCCCGGCATCGAGATCGCCATCGCCGCGATCGGCCTGCATGCGGTGCCCACCTTTGCCCGCGTCACGCGTGCCTCGGCCCGCGAGGTCTTGTCGCGCGACTACTGCCTCGCGGCGCGCGCCTGCGGCCGCGGCGCCTGGGACATCACCCGGCGCCACGTGCTGCCCAATGTGCTGCCGGTGCTGATCGTGCAGGGCACGATCCAGTTCGCGCTGGCGATCCTGGCCGAGGCCGCGCTGTCCTACCTCGGCCTCGGCACCCAGGCGCCGCAGCCGTCCTGGGGCCGCATGCTGGCCGAAGCGCAGACCTTCCTGTTCAGCGCGCCGCTGCTGGCGGTGTTTCCCGGCCTGGCGGTGATGCTGGCGGTGCTGGGCCTGAATCTGCTCGGCGACGGCCTGCGCGATCTGGTCGACCCGCGGCTGGCGAGGGTGCGCTGATGCTGGAGGTCGACGACCTGCGCATCCGCCTGCACGGCACCGAGCTGGTCCGCGGCCTGTCGTTCACGCTGGGCGCTGGCGAGACGCTGGGCCTGATCGGCGAATCGGGCAGCGGCAAGACGCTCACCGCGCTGGCGCTGATGGGCCTGCTGCCGGACGGCGCGCAGCTCAGCGGCAGCATTCTCTTCAAGGGTCAGGACTTGACGGCCCTCGCCGACAAGGCCTGGGGCGCACTGCGCGGCCGGCGCATCGCGATGGTGTTCCAGGAGCCGATGACGGCGCTGAACCCGCTGCACCGCGTCGGCGACCAAGTGGCGGAGCCGCGCCGGCTGCACCTCGCGCGCCGCGCCGGCGAGGCGCGGCAGGAAGCCGTCGAGCTGCTGCGTTATGTGGGCCTGGCCGACCCGGCGCGCATCGCCGATTCGTACCCGCACCAACTGTCCGGCGGCCAGCGGCAGCGGGTCGGCATCGCGATGGCGCTGGCCTGCGGGCCGGAGCTGCTGATCGCCGACGAGCCCAGCACCGCGCTGGACGCCAGCCAGCAGGCGCATGTGCTGGCCACGCTGGCGGCGATGGCGGCCGAACGCGGCATGGCGCTGCTGCTGATCTCGCACGACCTGGCCCTGGTCGCGCGCCAGGCGCAGCGCCTGCTGGTGATGTATGCCGGCCAGGGCGTCGAGCAGGGGCCGGCGGCCGCGCTGCTCGGCGGCGGTGCCGCGCATCCGTACACCCAGGGACTGCTGGCCGCGCGGCCGCGCATCGGCGTCGCCCGCGGCGAGCGCTTGCCGGCGCTGCCGGGCACGGCGCCCGAGCTGGCGGAACTGCGCGGCGGCGGCTGCGCCTTCCGCGAGCGCTGCCGCCTGGCGCAGGAAGCCTGTCGCAAGAGCCCGCCGCTGTTCGCCGTCGATCCCGCGCATTGGTCGCGCTGCCTGCGTGTCGAGGAAGCCCTGCGTGAGCACTGATCCGTCGACCCTGCTGCGCGTCGAGTCGCTGTCCTGCAGCTACGCGCTGCCGCGCAGCCTCCCCTGGCAGCCAGCCGGCCGCGTGCAGGCGCTGCGCGACGTGAGCTTCGAGATCGCCGCGGGCGCCTCGCTGGGTATCGTCGGCGAATCGGGCTCCGGCAAGAGCACCTTGGCGCGCACGGTGATGGCGCTGCAGGCGCCCGACGCCGGCCGCGTGCTGCTCAAGGGTCGCGACCTGCACCAGCTTGACGCTGCCACGCTGCGCAAGGCGCGCTCGGACATGCAGATGGTCTTCCAGGACCCCTACGGCTCGCTCGATCCGCGCATGACGGTCGCCGAGATCGTCGCCGAGCCGATCCTGTCGCGCGGCGCCTTCACGAAGGCCGAGCTGCACCAGCGCGTGCGCGAGGCGCTGGAGGCGGTGAGCCTGCGCGTCGCCGACATGAAGCGCCATCCGCACGAGTTCTCCGGCGGCCAGCGCCAGCGCATCGCGATCGCCCGCGCGCTGGTCACGCGGCCGCGGCTGATCGTGATGGACGAACCGGTCAGCGCGCTGGACGTCTCCGTGCAGGCCCAGGTGCTGAACCTGCTGCAGGAACTGGCCAAGTGGCAGGGCCTCAGCTACCTGATCATCAGCCACGACCTGGCCGTGGTGGACCACCTGTGCGGCGAGGTGCTGGTGCTGCGCGAGGGCCAGGTCGTCGAGCGCGGCACGCCGGACGCGGTGTTCGGCCGGCCGCAGCATGCCTACACGCAGGAACTGCTCGCCGCTGTGCCGAGATGACGCCTAGGTGATTCCTCGCGTGTCCCCATGCTTGCCTGAGTGGACACTGACGCCACAACAGGAGACAAGCAGCATGCGGACAACAAATACGGTCGTCAGAAACCTCGCCGCCGCATTCGCCGCGGCCCTCGCCATGGCCGGCGCGCAGGCCGCCGACTACATCGGCGTGCTGACCGGCGGCACCAGCGGCGTCTACTACCCGATGGGCGTGGCGCTGAGCCAGGTCTACTCGAAGGCCATGCCCGATGCCAAGGTTTCGGTGCAGGCCACCAAGGCCTCGGCCGAGAACCTGAACCTGCTGCAGGCCGGCCGCGGCGAAGTCGGTTTCACGCTGGGCGATGCGCTGTCCGATGCCTGGAAGGGCGATGCCGAGGCCGGCTTCGCCACGCCGCTGAAGAAGCTGCGCGGCCTGGCGGGCATCTATCCGAACTACATCCAGATCGTGGCGAGCGCCGAATCCGGTATTCGCACACTGGCGGACCTGAAGGGCAAGCGCATCTCGGTCGGCGCGCCCAAGTCCGGCACCGAGCTGAACGCGCGCGCGGTACTGAAGGCCGCCGGCCTCTCGTACAAGGACTTCGCCAAGGTCGAGTACCTGCCCTTTGGCGAATCGGTCGAGCTGATGAAGAACCGCCAGCTCGACGTGACCTTGCAGTCCGCCGGCCTGGGCGTGTCCTCGCTGCGCGATCTGGCGGTGTCGACCAAGGTCGTCGTCGTCGAGATCCCGGCGGACGTGGTGGCGAAGATCGGCGACCCGGCCTACCAGAGCGCGATCATCCCGGCCAACACCTACGATGGCCAGGCCAAGGACGTGCCGGCGATCGCCATCACCAACTTCCTCGTCACCCACAGTGGCGTCAGCGATGACACGGTCTACAAGATCACCAAGGCGATGTGGGAGAACCTCGACGCGCTGGTTGCCGCGCACGCCGCCGGCAAGCAGGTCAAGCGCGAGAACGCGTTGAAAGGCATGCCCTTGCCGCTGCACCCCGGTGCAGAGAAGTACTACCGCGAAATCGGCCTGCTGAAGTGAAACGACTTGACTGCCGGGGAAGTTCTTTTCGACACGGAGGTCACGGAGGAACACAGAGGGCACGGAGAGCAAGGCGCTCTTCGGTTCTCTCTGTGGTCTCTGTGTTCCTCCGTGACCTCTGTGTCCAATTGGACGCCCGCGAGCGCGACCTGTTTCGTGGGTCGTGGGACGCGCGAAGTGCGGTGGAGCAACTGAAGTGAGCGCCGATCACGATCTGGTACCGGGCCTGGCCCCGGACGGCCCGGCCGACATTCCCGACGAATTCCAGGAGCACGGCGCCCAGCGCTCGCTGACGGGTTGGGCCGCCAAGCTGCTGGCCGGATCGGCACTGGCCTTCTCGGCCTACCAGCTGCTGGTCGCCGCCTTCGCGCCGCTGTCCAGCCTGGTGATGCGCTCGCTGCACGTCGGCTTCCTGCTGCTCTTGATCTTCATGCTGTACCCGCGGGTCAAGCGCGGCCCAGGCATGAAGCGCATTCCCGGCTATGACTTGCTGCTGGCTTTCGGCAGCTTCGCGCTGGGCTGCTACCAGTGGGTGTTCGAGGCGGCGCTGATCCAGCGCTCCGGCGACCCGACGACGACGGACCTCGTCGTCGGGGCGCTGACGATCGTGCTCGTCTTCGAGGCCGCGCGCCGCGTGCTGGGCTGGGAGCTGCCGGCGCTGTGCGGCGCCTTCCTGCTCTACGGCCTGTTCGGCGAACACCTGCCCGACGCCATCGCCCACCGGCCCTATGCCTGGTCGCAGGTCATCGACCAGATCGGCTTCGGCACCGAGGGCATCTACGGCATTCCGACGCTCGTCTCCGCCACCTATATCTTCCTGTTCATCCTGTTCGGCGCCTTCCTCGAACACGCGGGGATGATCCGCCTGTTCAACTCGCTGGCGCTGGGGCTCGTCGGCACCGCGCAGGGCGGGCCGGCCAAGGTGGCGGTGATCTCCTCGGGCCTGATGGGCACGATTTCAGGCTCCGGCGTGGCCAACGTGCTCACGGTAGGCCAGTTCACGATCCCGCTGATGAAGCGCTTCGGTTATTCCTCGGTGTTCGCCGGCGCGGTCGAGGCCACAGCCAGCATGGGCGGCCAGATCATGCCGCCGGTGATGGGAGCGGTGGCCTTCATCATGGCCGAGACGCTGAACGTGCCCTACGCGAGCATCGTCAAGGCCGCCGTGATCCCGGCACTGCTGTACTACTTCACCGCCTTCGTGATGGTGCACCTGGAGGCGGGCCGCGCCGGCCTCGTCGGCCTGCGCCGCGACCAGGTGCCCAACCCCTGGCATGCGCTGCGCGACAACTGGTACCTCGCGCTGCCGCTGGCCGCCCTGGTCTACATGCTGTTCGACGGCTTCACGCCGATGTTCGCCGGCATGGTGGGCCTGGCGCTGACGGCGATCATGATCCTGGGCGTCGCGATCGCCGCGCGCACCTCCGTCATGGCGTTCCGTTATGTCTTCTGGATCGCCGTGGGCCTGGGCGCCTCCACCTTCGCCAAGTGGGGCATCCAGCCGGTGCTGCTGATGATCGCCGTGATGGTCGCGGCCTGCTTCTTCCTGCCCGACGGCAAGAAGACGCTGCACACGCTGAGGAGCAGCCTGGTCGAAGGCGCCAAGCAGGCGCTGGGCGTCGGCATCGCCTGCGCGGTGGTGGGCGTGATCATCGGCGTGCTGTCGCTGACCGGCGCGGCCACCACCTTCGCTGGCTTCATCCTGCAGGTCGGCGAGAAGAGCCTGTTCCTGTCGCTGCTGCTGACGATGATCGTCTGCCTGATCCTGGGCACCGGCATCCCGACGATCCCGAACTACATCATCACCGCCTCGATCGCAGCGCCGGCGCTCTTGAAGCTGGGCGTGCCGCTGATCGTCAGCCACATGTTCGTCTTCTACTTCGGCATCATGGCCGACCTGACCCCGCCGGTGGCGCTGGCGGCCTTCGCCGCGTCGTCGATCTCCAAGGGCTCGCCGACGGCGACCGGCTGGAAGGCGACGCAGATCGCCATCGCCGGCTACGTCGTGCCCTTCATGGCGGTCTACGACCCGGCGCTGATGCAGCAGGGCAATACCGGGTGGTTTGCCGTGCTGGCGGTGACTTTCAAGGCGGTCGTCGCGATCACTTTGTGGGCGATGGCGGTCGTCGGCCATCTGCGCGGCCCGGCGTCGGGGATCGAACGGGTGCTGGCCTTCATCGCCGCCGCGTTGCTGGTGGCGGCCGTGCCGCTGACCGACGGCGCCGGCTATGTGCTGGGCTTCGGCGTGATCGGCTGGAACGCCTGGCGGGCGGCGCGGCGCTGATGCCGGTGTGCATCGCCGCTGGCGCGCTCGCCGCCGTGCTGGCCGGTGACCATTTCACGCTGGCGTGGACCCATTCGATCGAGAAGATCCGCTGGGAGGAAGACTATGCGGTCGAGGGCCAGGTCTTGCGCCTGACCGAGGCGCGCATCCGCGGCAGCGGCGCCGGCATGGAGCCGCCGGACGGCGCTGTGCTGGACAGGCACGGCGTCTGGCACTACACGCCGAAGCTGGCGCCACTGGCGGTGCTGCGGATCACGCAGTCGCCGTACATGGCCGGCTACGAGCTGTGCCGCGACGGCGCGTGCAGCCCGCTGGCTGCGCTGCTGCCCGGTTTGCCGGACGGCGTGGTGGAACTGCGCGCCTGCGGGGGCTGAAGTAAAACGACTTGACTGCCGGGGAAGTTCTTTTCGACACAGAGATCACAGAGGAACACAGAGGGCACGGAGAGCAAGGCGGTTTCGGTGTTCTCTGTGGTCTTTGTGTTCCTCCGTGACCTCTGTGTCCAATTGAACTCGCGCGAGCGCGACCTGTTTCATGGCCTGCGGGCGGCCGGCCGCGAGACCCGGTATCGTTGCGCACCATGCTCAAGAGAATCCACCACGCCGCCATCATCTGCGCGGACTACGCGCGCTCCCGTTCGTTCTACGTGGACACGCTCGGTCTCGCCGTTATCGCCGAGAACCACCGCGCCGCACGCGACTCCTGGAAGCTCGACCTGGCGCTGCCGGATGGCTCGCAGATCGAGTTGTTCTCCTTCCCGGACCCGCCCGCGCGGCCCTCGCGGCCGGAGGCCCAGGGCCTGCGCCACCTCGCATTCGCGGTCGACGATGTGGCCTTCTGCAAGGCGCGGCTGGAAGGCGAGGGCGTCGCCGTGGAGCCGATCCGCGTGGACGAATACACCGGCCGGCGTTTCACCTTCTTCGCCGACCCGGACGGCCTGCCGCTCGAACTCTACGAGGCCTGAACGATGAGGACGCTTCTTGCGCTGGCGCTGGTCGCCGCGACGATGACCGTGGCCCAGGCCGCCCGGCCCAACCTCGTGATGGGCATGACCCTGGAGCCCTCGGGCCTGGACCCCACGGCCAATGCCTCCTCGGCGATCGCCGAGATCGTCCAGTACAACGTGTTCGAGACGCTGACCAAGATCAACGCCGACGGCAAGGTCACGCCGCTGCTTGCGACCGGCTGGGAATCGTCGCCGGACCTGAAGACCTGGACCTTTCACCTCCGCCAGGACGTGAAGTTCCAGAACGGCGAGGCCTTCAACGCGGCGGCGGTGAAGTTCTCGTTCGAGCGCGCCGCGTCCGACAAGAGCAGCAACAAGGACCGGCGGCTCTTCAGCCTGCTGGCCGTGACTACGCCCGACCCGTACACCGTGGTGCTGAACGTCAAGACCATCGAGCCGGACCTGCTGTTCATGCTGGGCCAGGCCACGGCCATCATCGTCGAGCCCAGGAGCGCCGCGACGAACGCCGCGCAGCCGGTCGGCACCGGGCCCTACCAGCTCGACACCTGGGCCAAGGGATCGAGCCTGGCGCTGAAGGCCTGGACCGGTTGGCGCGGCGCGGCGACGACGAAAGTGATCCCCAGGGTCAGCTTCCGCTTCATCGGCGACCCGGCGGCGCAGGTGGCGGCCCTGCTGTCCGGCGACGTCGATGCCTTCCCGCGCGTCGCCGTCGCCCGCAGCCTCGCGCAGTTCAAGTCCGACCGCCGCTTCCAGGTGCTGACGAACCCCTCGCGCGCGAAGACCATCCTCGCGATCAACAACAAGCGCAAGCCGCTGGACGACCTGCGCGTGCGCCAGGCGATCGCCGCGGCGATCGACCGCAAGGCCGTCGTCGAGGCCGCGGCCGACGGCTACGGCGTGCCCATCGGCAGCCATTACGTGCCTGGCGCACCGGGCTACGTGGACCTGACGGGGCTCAACACCTTCGATCCCGTGCGGGCCAAGGCGCTGCTCAAGGAGGCCAGCTACGCGCTGAACTTCCCGCGTCCGCTGCCGCTGACCTTGAAGCTGCCGCCGACGCCGTACGCCCGCCAGAGCGGCGAGCTGATCGCGACCGAACTGGGCAAGGCCGGCTTCGAGATCAAGATTGAGAACATCGAGTGGGCGCAATGGATGTCCGGCGTCTACACCGCGCACAACTACGACCTGACGCTGATCTCGCACGTCGAGCCGCTGGACCTCGGCAACTACGCCAAGCCCGGCTACTACTGGGGCTACGACAGCCCCGAGTTCAACAAGCTGTATTCGCAACTGCAGAACACGCCGGTCGAGGCCGAGCGCCTGAAGCTGCTGGGCGACGCGCAGAAGATGCTGGCCCGTGACGCGGTCGCCGCCTACCTCTACCAGCCGCTGTGGATCACCGTCGCCAACAAGTCGCTGAAGGGCCTGTGGGTCGACATGCCGATCTTCGTCAACGACCTTGCTGCCTTCCGTTGGGAATGACCATGCAAGAGCTGAGCGCTGCCGAACTGCTGACGCGTTATGCCGACGGCAGCCTGTCGCCGGTGGAAGTCACGCAGGCGGTGATCGCCCACATCGAGCGCCAAGAGCCGGCGCTGCAGGCGCTCTACGCCTTCGACCCGGCGGGCGCCCTCGCGCAGGCGCGGCTGTCCGAAGCCCGCTGGCGCCGCGGCGAGGCCCTGCCGCTGGACGGCGTGCCGCTGACCTTGAAGGAAAACATCGCCAGCGCCGGCACGCCGGTGCCGCTGGGCACGGCCGCCACCTTGCTGCAGCCCGCCGCCGAGGACGCACCGCCTGCCGCACGGATGCGCGAGGACGGCGCCGTGCTGCTCGGCAAGACGACGATGCCGGACTACGGCATGCTCAGCTCCAGCCTGTCGAGCTTCCACCGGTTGACCCGCAACCCCTGGGACACCAGCAAGACGCCCGGCGGCTCCAGCGCCGGCGCCGGTGCCGCAGCCGCCGCGGGCTACGGGCCGATGCACCTGGGCACCGACATCGGCGGCTCGGTGCGCCTGCCGGCGGGCTGGTGCGGCGTGTTCGGCTTGAAGCCCAGTCTGGGCCGCATTCCGATCAAGCCGCCCTATGCCGGCCGCGTCGCCGGCCCGATGACGCGCACGGTTCAGGACGCCGCGCTGATGATGCGCACCTTGTCCCGCCCCGACTGGCGCGACGCGATGAGCCTGCCGCCGCAGGCGATCGACTGGCTGGAGCTGCAGCGCGACCTCCGCGGCTTACGGATCGGCCTGCTGATGGACGCCGGCTGGGGCCTCCCCGTCGAGCCCGAGACGGCCGCCGCCGTCCAGGGCGCGGCGCGCCTGTTCGAGCAGGCCGGTGCGATCGTCGAGCCGATGCGGCCCTTCAGCACGCGCGCGATGATCGACGGCCTGGACCGCTTCTGGCGCATGCGCTCCTGGCTGGACATCGAGGCCCTGCCGGCCGAGCGCCGCGCCAGGGTGCTGCCCTACATCCGCGCCTGGTCGGCCAGCGGCGGCACGATCGGCGCCGCCGAGCTGTTCCACGGCCACGCGCAGATGGCCGCGCTGCGTGATGCCGCCGTGGCCGCCTGCCAGCCTTTCGACTTCGTGCTCTCGCCGGTCAGCCCGGTGCCCGCCTTCGCCGCCGAGCTGGCCAGCCCGCTGAACGACCCCGAGCGCCCCTTCGAGCACATCGCCTTCACCTTGCCCTACAACATGAGCGAGCAGCCCGCGGCCACGATCAACTGCGGCTACACCGCCGCAGGCCTGCCGATCGGCCTGCAGGTCATCGGCCATCGCTTCGACGACCTCGGCGTGCTGCAGGTCTGTGCGGCCTTTGAGCAGATGCGGCCGGCGCAGCGGGCGTGGCCGGCTTGACCGCCGAATCTCCCTGATTGCACCCCTCGCCGCCGCTGGCGAGAATCGCCTGCAGTCCACCCCACGAGAGGCCCGACACAATGGAGATGACCCTCTACGGCACCCGCGGCAGCGGGTCGGCGGCGATCGAGGCGGCGCTGGTGCTGGCCGGTTTGCCCTTCACCCAGGTGGATGCGGCGTCCTGGGTGCCCGGCGCGGGACTGGACGCACTGGCGAAGATCAATCCGCTGCGCCAGATCCCGACACTGGTGCTGGCCGACGGCAGCGTGATGACCGAGAGCGCAGCGATCCTGATCCACCTGGGCTTGACCTTGCCGGACGCCAAGCTGATGCCGCAGGATCCGAGCGCCCGGGCGCAGGCGATCCGCGGCCTGGTGTTCATCGCGGCGAACTGCTACGCGGCGATCAGCGTGCTGGACTTCCCTGAGCGCTGGTCGCGTGACGCCGACAGCCCTCCTGACGTTGAGCGCTGCATCAAGCGCGGCGCGCGGCATCGGCTGCACCTGCACTGGGAGATGTTCGCCGACCAGTTTCTGCCGCTGGCCGGCGCCGAGCCCTTTCTCAACGGCGCCGCGCCCGGCGCGCTGGACCTGCTGGCGGCCGTGGTCTCGCGCTGGTCCGGCGCGCGCCAGCACCTGCAGGCGGCGCGGCCGGATTTCCACGCGCTGCTGCGCCGGGTCGACACCTATCCGTCGCTGGTGTCGTTGTTTGAGCATCACTGGCCGACGCACGCCGCATGACCTGACTGATACTGTCGGCTTCGTCGTTTGCGCAGTACAGGCAGTGCCGGGCAGGAACGAGGCGAGGAGAGAGAGACATGTTGAACGAGCTGTCGGACGGGCTGAGCAGCTATCTGTTGCCGTTTCTGATCGCGGTGCCGCTGGCGCTGGTGGTCTATTTCATTACCGGCCGACGTCCCGATGATGACCGCCGTGAGCGGCCGGCTGCGCCTCCGCCGGCCCCAGTGGCGCCGGCGCCCGTTGTAGCGGCGCCGCGCCCGGTCGCACCACCCGTCGCGCCACCCAACGTGGCGGCGGCGCCGGCCTCGCTGCTGCTGGTGGACGATTCGGCGGTCGCACGCGCCAAGCTGGGCAAGCTGTTCGAAGGCGCCGGTTACCGCGTGACGCTCGCCAAGGACGGCGACGACGCGCTGGAGGTGCTGTCGCGCGAACGCTTCCAGGTGCTGATCACCGACCTCGAGATGCCCAACAAGGACGGCTTCGAGCTGATCGCCGCGGTGCAGGGCAGCATCGAGACCGAAGACATGCCGGTCATCGCGATCACCGGCCACGACGAGATGTCGGCCCGCGTCCACCAGGTGCAGGGCCTGTACGGCATCTTCAAGAAGCCATGGAACGACCGCGAGCTGCTGAAGCGCGTCGAAACGCTGGCCACCCTTCGTAAAGCCTGACCGGGCTCGTGAAGAAGGCGCTGCTGGGCCTGCTGGCCCTGCTCGCTGTCACCGCCCTTGTCGCGGCGCTGGGCCTGGCCTGGCACGTCCACGGCAAGCGCCCGCAGCGGGAGGGCGAGATCCGGCTGAGCGGCCTCACCGCGCCGGCGCAGGTCCGCTACGACGAGTTCGGCGTGCCGCACATCAGTGCGCAGAACGAGGCCGATATGTACCGCGCGCTGGGTTACGTCCATGCGCAGGACCGGCTGTTCCAGATGGAGATGCTGCGCCGCGTCGCCCGCGGTGAGCTGGCCGAGGTGTTGGGCCCCAAGCTGCTGGAGACCGACCGCCTGTTCCGCACGCTGGGCATCCGCGCCCATGCCGACGAGGCCGCGGTGCGGCTCGCCGACACGCCGGCCAAGCGCGCGCTGATGGCCTATCTCGACGGCATCAACCAGTACCAGGCCACGCGGCCGGCGCCGCTGGAATTCGAGCTGCTGGGCATCCCGAAGCGGCCGTTCACGCCGGCGGACACCTTGTCGGTGGTCGGCTACCTGGCCTACAGCTTCGCCGCCGGCCTGCGCACCGATCCGCTGCTGAGCGAGGTGCGAGACCGGCTCGGCCCGGCCTACCTGAAGATCTTCGATATCGACTGGCATCCGGACGGCGTGCTGCACCCCGGCCTGCGCCCCGGCGATCGCCAGGATCTCGGCCGGCTCGCCGCGCTGAGCGAAGGCGTGGCGGGCCTGCCGCTGCTGGAAGGAAGCAATGCCTGGGCGGTGTCGGGCAACCGCACGGCTTCCGGGAAGCCGCTGCTGGCCGGCGATCCGCACATCCAGTTCGCGGTGCCGGCGGTCTGGTACGAAGCCCATCTGGAATCGCCCGGCTTCGAGCTCTACGGGCACTTCCTGGCACTGAGTCCGATGGCGCTGCTGGGCCATAACGCCCAGTTCGGCTGGAGCCTGACGATGTTCCAGAACGACGACCTGGACCTGATCGCCGAGGCGACCGATGCCGCGCATCCGGACCAGGTCAAGGTTCACGGCGAATGGGTGCCGCTGCGCAAGCGCGCGGAGACGATCGCGGTCAAGGGTCAGGCTCCGGTCATGGTGATGCTGCGCCAGTCCCCGCACGGCCCGATCGTCAACGAGGCCTTGCCGCCTGAGGTACGTGCCGGCAGCACGCCCATTGCGATGTGGTGGGCTTGGCTCGAGACGGAGAACCCGATCGTCGACGCCTTCTACGCCCTGAACCGCGCGGACACCTTGGCCAAGGCGCGCTCCGCCGTGAGCGGCATCCACGCGCCGGGGCTCAATATCGTCTGGGCGAATGAGGCCGGCGACATCGGCTGGTGGGCCGCCGCCAAGCTGCCGATCCGCCCGCCCGGCGTCAACCCGGCCTTCGTGCTCGACGGCGCCGGAACCGAGGCCGACAAGCCGGGCTTCCACCCCTTCGAGGACAACCCGCAGGAGGAGAACCCGGCGCGCGGCTACGTGGTGTCGGCCAACCACCAGCCCAGCGCGCGTGTGCCGGTGCCCGGCTACTACAACCTCTGGGACCGCGCTGAGCGCCTGGACGAACTGCTGCGCGATCCCGGCATCCGCTGGGACAGCGCCAACACCCGCGCGCTGCAGCTCGACGTGCAGACCGGCTACGCCGCCCGCGTGCTGCGCCCGGTGCTGCCGCTGCTGCTCGCCGGTGCCGCCCAGGATTCGCCGGAGGACCGCGCGCTGCTGCAGGAACTGGACGCCTGGGACGGCCGCTACACGACCGGCCAGCGCGCGCCGGTGCTGTTCCAGCAGCTGCTCTACGAAATCGCGCGCGGCGCGCTGGCCGACGAACTGGGCGAGGCCGGCTTCGAGCAGTTGCGCCGCACCCGGGCGCTGGATTTCGCGCTGCCGAGGCTGGTGGCCGATCCGGACTCGCCCTGGTGGGACCGTCGCGGCACGCCGGCGCGCGAGACCGAGGCGCAGGTCGTCCGCCAGGCCTGGCGCGATGCCCTCGCCCAGCTGCGCGCCACGCTCGGCGCCGATCCCGGCGGCTGGAACTGGGGCCGCGCCCACACGCTGACGCATCCACACCCGCTGGGCCAACAGCCGCTGCTGGCCAAGGTCTTCAACGTCGGCCCCTTCGAGGCGCCCGGCGCGCTGGAGATGCCCAACAACCTGGCCGCGCGGATCGGCCCGGCGCCGTGGCCGGCGGTCTTCGGCCCCTCGACGCGGCGCGTGATCGACTTCGCCGCGCCGGCCCAGGCGCTGGGCATCAACCCGGTGGGCCAGAGCGGCGTATGGGGCGACCCACACTACGCCGACCAGGCGCAGATGCACGTGCGCGGCCAGTACCGCCAGGAGCATCTGGCCGAGGGCGACGTGGCCGCGCACACGCGCAGCACGCTGGTGCTTTCACCGTGAAGTGGGCGCTGTTGCTGGCCGCGATGATGACGATGCACGCTGGCGCTTCCGAGCCCTGCCTGATCGTCTACGGCCAGGGCCGCAATCTTGGCGAGGCGCCGCAGAACGAGGCCTGGGACCGCATCAATGCGCGCTTCAACGGGGCCGTCACCGAGCGCCTGCGGGCGGCCGGGCTGGACGCGCAGCCGCTGCTGCTCAAGCTCGGCGAGACCGACCTCGCGGCGGCGGTCGGGCTGCTGACCGAGCGGGCCGAGGCGCAGGGCTGCGCGCGCGTCGTCGACACGGCGGTGTTCGCCGATGCGGACGGCGCGCTGATCGTGCGGCTGCGCGTGCACCCGCTGCTGGGCAAGCTGGGCCCGACGGCCGCGGGCGCCGGGCCATCGCGCATCGGCGCGCCGCTGTACACGGCGCAGAGCGAGTTCGACTTCAAGCGCCGCACCTTGGAGCGGCTCAACTTCCCGGCGCTGGCCGGCGAGATGGTCGGCGGCTACCTGGAGCAGGTCGGCGTCAGACCACCGGCTGCGGCAGCTTCTCGGTCGCAATGACGCGCTGCACCGCCGGCCGCGCCAGCATCCTCTGCAGGAAGCCGTTGATGTGCGGCAGGCTGCGCGCCGGGCGTGCGAAGTTGCGCGTCCAGCGGCACAGCATCAGGGCCATCGCGTCGGCCACCGTGTAGTCGGCACCGAGCAACCAGCTCGTGCCTGGAGCGCCGTGCGACGCGAGCTGCGCCTCCAGCTGGTCCAGCAGCGGTCCGGTGCGCAGCTCCGCTTGCCGCTTCACCTGGGCGACGCCGTCGGCGTTGCCCTCGTCCACCCAGCGCTCCGGGTAGTAGTAGGCAATGGTCGTCGGCTGCAGCGTGTTCGTCAGCCAGATCAGCCATTTGTAGAACTGCGCGCGAGCGGCGGTGCCGACGGCCGGCGCGAGCCTGGCATCCGGATGCGTGTCGGCCAGGTGCATCAGGATCGCGGCGGTCTCGTACATCACCATGCCGTCGCCGTCGACCATCACCGGGATCAGGCCGTTCGGGTTCAGCTTCAGGTATTCAGGCGACTTGTGCGCGCCCGCATCGCGTTCGACGAGGCTGAGCCGGAACGGCACCTGCAGCTCTTCCAGCACGACGTGCGGGGCGAAACTGGCATTGCTGGGGAAGTAATGGAGCGTGATCATCCGCCGATTATCAGTAGCGTGCCCGCGCAATAAACTTTACGGAACCGAAATGCTCTCCAGTCAGCGCTGCGCCCTATCGTGGCGTTGACCCAGCATGTTCCCCTCCATCCGGATCGCACCATGAAGATGAAGCCCTCTGCCGTCCGCGCCGTCCTGCTCGCCACCGTGCTGGCGCTGGGCGCCAACTTCGCCAATGCCCAGCGCCACGACCATGATCGCGGCGGCCCGCCGCCGCGCGGCTGGGTGATCGACCATCGCTACCACCACGACCACTACTACCCGCGCGTCGGCTTTTACTCCGCCGTGCTGCCCGCAGCGGCGCTGACGATCGCCTTCGGCGCCGACCGCTTCTGGTACGACGGCGGCATCTGGTACCGGCCGTATGGCGCCGGCTACCGCGTCGTCGTGCCGCCGTTCGGCGCGGTGATCCCGGTGCTGCCGTCGGACTACGTAACGCTGACGATGGGCGGTGTGCCTTACTACTACGCCAACGGCGTCTATTACTCGGTCTACCGCAGCGGGCCGGGCTACGTGGTCGTGCAGCCGCCGGCTGGCATCGAGGGCGCCGAAGTCGCCGCCGCTGCCGTGGCGCCCGTCGCTCCGCCGCCGCCGGCGGCCAAGCCCGATCCGATCATCTACCCGCGCAACGGTCAGAGCGCCGCGCAAACGGAGGCCGACCGCCAGGAATGCAATCGCTGGGCGACGACGCAGCCCTCCGCGATGAACTCGGCTTCCGTGTTCAACCGCGCCGTCGAGGCCTGCATGGACGGCCGCGGCTATACGATGAAGTGAATGCCGCAGCGGCGACGGATCAGGGCGAGATTTCTTCCAACGCCTTGTCCGTCGTCTCCGTCATCCGCCGCGCGGCCAGCAGGCCGATGACAGTGGTGGCGGCGAACATCAGGAACACGCTGGCCACACCCTGGGCCGACAGCACCACGCCGACCAGGGCCGGTGCCGCCGCCGACGCGGCGCGCAGCCATGAGGTGGCCAGGCCCGTGCCGATCGCGCGGATCCGCGTCGGGTAGATCTCCGGCGTGTAGAGGTACAGCAGCACCGTTGTCGTACCCATCACCGCGTAGGCGGTGGAGGCCAGCGCGACGACGGCCCACACGCTCTTCGCACCGGTGGCGGCCAGCACCGCCAGCAGCACGCCGCTGATGATGAAGGTCGCCGTGGCCCAGCGCCGGCGGCCGATGCGGTCCACCAGCAGCGCGCAGCACAGCACCGCGACCACGCTCAGCACATTGGTCACCGAGGCCAGCCGCAGCGCCTCCTGCAGCGGCAGCTGGTAGTAGGTCTTGTAGAGCGTCGGCAGCCAGTTGTTGATGCCATTGGCCACGAAGTACGACGAGGCCCACAGCAGCCACACCACCAGCGTGCGAGGCCGGTAGAGCGGCGAGAACAGCTCCTTCCACGAGCCCGAGGAGCGCGGCTCGACGAGGCTGGCGACCAGGCGCGATTCGCGCTCGGCCAGCTGTGCCGCATCCATCTGGCGCCTGGGCGTGCTGGCCTCCAGGCCGGCGATCACCCGCTCGGCCTCATCGAAGCGGCGCTTGCCGGTGAGCCAGCGCGGCGACTCGGGCAGCCGCAGCATGAAGGCGAGGATGACGAGGCCCGGCAGCCCGCCGACGAGGAACAGCATCTCCCAGCCGAAGCGCGGCACGATGTAGGCGCCGAGCTGGGCCGCCGCCATCAGGCCCAGCGGGAAGATCAGTTCGTAGAGCACGAAGAAGCGGCCGCGGCCCTTGGACTGCGACAGCTCGTTGATGTAGGTGGCCGCCACCGGCACCTCGCCGCCGACGCCGATGCCCTGCAGGAAGCGCAGCGCGAACAGCAGCTCGTAGCTGCCGGCGAAGGCGCAGGCGATGCTCATCAGCGACATCACCGCCACCGCCGCCGAGATGCTCGGCACCCGCCCGATGCGCTCGCCCAGCCAGCCGAACAGCAGCGCGCCGATCACCTGGCCGATGTAGCCGGCCGCGATCAACCAGCCGACCTGGGCATGCGACAGCTGCCACAGGCCCACCAGCACCGGCAGCACGAAGGCCAGCGACAGCGCGTCGAAGGCATCGAAGAAGGTGGCGCTGCCCATCACGATGCGCGCCCTCGTGTGCCAGCGGCTGAAGGGCACGTTCTCGATGCGGAGCAGCAGGCGGGCGGCGCGCTGGATGTCGGAGCCGGGCACGGCGCGGTCGGTGCTGCTGCGGGTCATCGTCTGGAT